>Ga0206129_10000019_pt1 | contig 274848 bp, 239 predicted proteins | sample Helgoland_Spring_8_FD_148616 | JGI IMG/M metagenome (GOLD analysis project Ga0206129, IMG submission 148616) | Pelagic subsurface seawater microbial communities from Kabeltonne, Helgoland, North Sea - Helgoland_Spring_Bloom_20160502_2 | ecosystem: Environmental > Aquatic > Marine > Epipelagic...
TTTCCTCTGCTTTTTCAATCAGCTTTTTTACTAATTTGGTATTATTAATATCAATAGCTAAGCCCATCAAAGGTATTTTTTCACTTTTTGTTTTTTCAATGTATGGTCCATAATCCCATCCGTCCTTATACCAGATAATATCCATATCATTTTGAATAGCTGTTTCTATATCCCCTCCATTATCGAGAACATTTTTAATATTAATACAGTATTTCCCATTGAATGCAGATGTTTGAATCGTCTTACCTTGATTTAATGTTTTTTTATCATCACTAGATAAATAACCCGCTGAACTTATAGGATGTTTTTTATCCAAAAGTGTTGCCATATCTTCATTAAAATCATACCCCCAATCCATATACGAGTATTCTACTTCTTCCATCCCAAATAAACTAAATACGGCATTTCCTTTAATAGACTCAAAAATATCTTTTAAATCTAGCCCCATCTCATCTTTGAATTCAGAATTAATATCTTTAAAAGAATCTTCTTTCTTTAGGATAGTATAATAAGCCATTGGATCAATCGACAAACTGGATGATATTAAATTTTGTTTTGGGAAATAGTTTAGTAGTTCATCATTAAAATCATTGTTCCATACATCGTTATCTTCCATCAATTTTTGGTTTTCTTCATTCAGAACAAATTGAGTTTTGAGTGATATGTTATCATCATCAAAATCCAAGTACATATTCATATAATTATCATTTAAATCAATATCTACCTGTTTAGCAATGAACTCAAACTCATCATAATCATTAATGATGTTGGAGGAAACCCAAAGACTGATGTCTTTTTTATCATCATAAAAGTCCGTGAATTCATCTACCGATGAAATTTGATCTTCGTCTTCAAGGGTTAATAAGGTTTCAACTTCGTCTTCCAAGTTGTCTCTGCTATCATAATTTAATGCTCCAAGAAAAATTACTTTATCCTCATCCCATCCGATAGCGCCTTCGTTCCCAACAAGGGTATAGCTGTAGTCGTCTTCATCTTCAATGTCAATATCCACATCACTGTATTTCATAAAATCTTCTAAAAATTCAGAAAATTTTTCATCATCACTTATTTCTGCAGACATACACATATATTGCTCCTTATCACCTTCATTGACATAGTAAACAAATACATCTGATAAAAAATTAATTCCAGAAATAGAAGGATCATCCATCATCTCCTCCATCATATTGGTTAATTTTTTGCTCTCGTTTTTAACCTCTTTCTTAAAATCTTTAAAAAATTTAAGCTCTGATAGTTCGTCTAGCTCGCCCTTTTTTGCTAATGAATATACATCAATTACCGAAACTACTTTAGTAGATTTGGGTATAGCTTCTACACCATTTGATGAATTAAACAATCTTTTCAAGTAACTAAGATTTGGATCTACAATAAATACAGCAGTTACTAAGGCAATCACAAATATTAAGATTATACCTGGTAGAGTAGTCAGTTTTAGTTTGATCTTTTGAAGTATGTTCATTTTGTTCAAGTAAGTTAATTACAAATAAAATCAAAGTCTTTTATAAAAAAAAAGTGAAGTGCATTCCATCCACACACTTCACTTATGTATATTTTGCTAATGCAGACAACCGTCTGCCAATGGCTAATATCTTCTATCAAAAAAAGTTACATTGGATTAGTAACCATCTAGACTTTCTATATCCATTTCTTCTGCTTCCATCATTTCCAAAGGCATATCCCCATACATATCTTCTGCTGGAGCAATTGCTTCTGTAGCTGACTCATCGTAATCACTGTACATATCCATCTGTGGAGTAGCGGATTCTTCGAACATACCCATGTCTGGATCTGGTTCTTCGGTCATACCCATTTCCATTTCAGGTGCTACAGGTTCTGTAACAGGTGCTTTTCTAAGTTTAAAATTCATTTCTTCACCATCAATGGTTGCATTCCAAGTTAATTGATCGCCATCTATTTCAAAAGAGCCACAAGAATTTTTTTTAACCTTTATACATAGACTTTTATTGTCAACTTTCCACTTTATACTGTTATATTCGTAGGGGAGATTTAATTCTCCAGTACCGTCATTTTCAAGAATAAAATAATTATCACCAAAGGTAAGATTTTCATCATTAACACTTTCAAGAATCCATTTTCCATACAAGGCTTCTTCAGCTCTAGGTAAAGCAGATTTTTCACCATCCGTTTTTTCACTCTTTTTTGAATCATCCGATGAGGTATATTTGCTAGACTTTTTATTATCATCACATGATGATAATAAAATTGTAGCAGCCATAGCAATAGCAAGGCTTACGTTTTTGATATTCATTTTTTTTTGTTTTTTAGTTTATTCAAATATAAAAATTTCTATTTAAAATATGCTTTCTAAAGATCCTGGTTAGCAGACGCTAATATTTTTTGAAGTTTTATCAATCGATTTAATTGTGATTGACTAAAATTATTATACGTAGTAGGATCATTTATTTCTAATTCAAAATCTTGAGCTTGGTCAAGAAGTTCAAGCATCTCCGTCAGTGCTGACACATCTCCTTTCTGACTTTTTCGGATGACTTGTATGTATTGATTAATAAATTTTTCATAATCATCCAATATATTGTTCAAATCCTCCTGATTATAATAACTCGATGTATTCTCTTTTGTATTTGTAGATACTTCACTCTCCAAGGCATCTTCATATCTGTCATATAGATACATATCATCCATTGAATTTTGACTTTGCTCTAAAATACCCTCCTTTTTAAACTTAAATAATATTTCTTCACCATCATTGGTTGCATTCCATATCATCCTATCTCCATCAAAAGATACAGAACCACAAATAAGGTCTTTGGAGTCATCAATACATAAAGTATTTATTTTTCTCTCCCATTGAAATGGTTGGATTTCATCAAATAAATTGATCAGTCCAGATTGGTCCTTCTCAAATTGGAAGAAAGATAAGTCATTCGGTAATTCTTCCCCTTTTATTGATTCTATAATCCATTTACCCTCCAACTGAACGGGTACAATGCTAGTTACATTCTTCTTTGCTTTAGAAACATTATTTTCTGTGGATTTTTCATTTACCTGTTCTTTTTCATCCGAATTGTCAGAGGATTTAGACTTTTTCTTCTCATCAACACAAGATGAAATGAAAAATGCTATAGATAGTATTGAGATATAGCTTAAGTTTTTGATATTCATTGTTTACATTAATTAATTGTTATAATATAAATGCATTTAAATATCCATAGCACAAAAAAAAGTTAAGATAAAAAACGCTAATTGTACAAAAGTAATCTATAATTTCAAATTGATTTTTAGCATGCGCATAATCGTATTGTTAGAGAATTTTTGGTAGGTTAATAAAATCAACTACTTTTGCCTAACGAACGTTAGTTTGTGGCGAAAGTTTATGACCGAACGGAAGAGACAAGTATTAGCATCTGCTCAACGTATATTTAAAAAGAAAGGATATGCATCGACGTCTGTGCGCGATATTGCTAAAGCATTATCCATGGAACCTGCCAGTTTATACAGTCACTTTTCGTCCAAAGAGGATATGCTCAAGCTGACCTGTTTTGACATGGCAAATAAATTTGAGAACGCTATTAATGAAATCAGCAGCTTGTATTTTGATGGGGAGCAACAACTTCGAATGGCCATTAAACAACACGTTGAAATTTTGACATTTAATTTAGACTCTGCCATCATCTTTTTAAAGGATTGGAGAAATTTGTCTGGAGAATCTCTTGACATATTCATTCAAAAAAGAAACTCCTATGAACAAGGGATTCGAAAAATTATTCAGACTGGTATTGACGAAGGTCGATTCAGTGAGATTGACGTCAAATTTGCGACTCTAACCATTCTGTCCAGTGTAAATTGGATTGTGGAATGGTACAAACCTGAGGGCAATTTGAATCCTCCTCAGATAGCACAAAAACTAAGTGATTTTATCCTTAGTGGTTTAATAAAAACAACTTATAAATAATACGATCATGTACGGAAACGCATACATAGACCCCAACGAAAAATTTGCTTCAGTAGAAGAAACACCCGAATTATTAGCTTCATTTCAAGCGCGCATAGATCGTGGCGAAAAAATAGAACCACAAGATTGGATGCCAGCTATGTACCGAAAACAATTAATTCGGATGATTGAGCAACATGCTCATTCCGAGATTATCGGTGCTTTACCTGAAGGGACATGGATCACCCGTGCACCCGGTTTTCGAAGAAAGCTAGCCCTTATGGCTAAAGTTCAAGACGAAGTTGGACATGCTCAATTACTTTATTCTGCAGCCGAAACTCTTGGTAAAAGCAGAGAGGATATGATGAATGATTTGATTACTGGTAAATCGAAGTATTCTAATATTTTTAACTACCCTGCTAAAACTTGGGCAGATAGCGCTGTAATTGCTTGGCTTGTAGATGCTGGAGCTATCGTAAATCAATTGGCGAACAGTAAAGGATCATATGGTCCTTATTGTCGAGCATTAGAGCGCATTTGTTATGAAGAGTCTTTCCATTTGAAATATGGTCATGATAATGTTGTTCATTTAGCTACAGGTACCAGCAAACAACGTCAAATGGTTCAAGAAGCTATGAATCGTTGGTGGGCTCCACTCATGCATTTTTTTGGACCTAGCGATAAAATTTCTGTACACACAGAAACACTCATGCGATGGAAGGTCAAAATGGCAAGTAATGATGCCATGAGACAACAGTTTCTAGATATGTATGTGCCTAAAATTTGGGATTTAGGATTAACACTTCCTGACTCAAAATTGAAAAAGAATGAAGAAACTGGATTATGGGAGTATACTGAACCGGACTGGGAAGAATTCAAGCGTGTAATTAATGGTGAGGGACCATGTAATGCAGAACGATTGGCTGTACGAAGAATGGCTGAAGAAAATGGTAAATGGGTAGCAAATGCTATCAAAAATGATGAAGAAAAGTATGTTACTCCGTTTGCATAGCACGATTTTGTTTTTAACATGAGTTGGAATTGCCAATAATTTTTACGAATTTTATGTAGATTTTAAATAGAATATCGATGAGGAATATAATTACTTTCATTTTTTTAATAACCCTGCATTTTTTTGTACATGCCCAAAATGTTCCCAATGGAGATTTTGAAAAATGGCGTATTCGTGATCATTATAAACCAGCAGGAATGACTGCTACTATTCGGAACGCAGAACGTTCAACTGATTCTTGGGAAGGTAATTATTCACTCAAATTATCCAACACCTTCATCCCAAATTCTAGAGGTTACAGATCGTATGCTTTTAACGTTGATAAAGCAAAAAATATAGATGGTGTAGCTTTCATAGGAGATGCACTGAGTATAGCTTTTTGGACTAAATATGATTTAGCCTACGGAGATACTGCAAGAGTTTATGTGATATTTAGAGATAAAGGCGTATATAAAGGAAAGGTTGATTTTAGATTTACTGGAACAAGTCAAGGTGAATGGGTGAAATACTCTGTTCCTATTGAATGGACTTCCTCTCACAGTGTAGACAGTGTTTGGATTAATCTATATTCCTATGCAGACTATGGGGTTGATGGGGACGGTTATGTAATGTTTGATGATATTCATTTTACAAATCTTGATGAAAGACAAATAGATATTGAAAATCATGGTTTTGAAAATTGGGATAACATTGGAATAAACTATCCTAATGGCTGGCGGAGTCTAGATTTATTATATTATGACACCTATTACAGCTTTTTATATGAACCTACAGTTTTTCAAGTTCAAGGTGAAGAAGCTTTTAATGGTGAGAGCTCAATGATGGTTAAAAATGCCAAATCTAATGGTAGCGGAGGATCTAGGTATGGATATTGTTTTTTAGGATTGGAAAATAATGACTACTACACTCCTTTTTTTTCAATAGATACATTCAAATACTTACAAGGATATTATAAATATATTTCAGACGGGGACGATACTGCTAGTATTAATTTAAGAACTTGGGGAAAAGGGTCCTACAAATCCAACGATTACTATTATCTTGGACCTGCTGCAGAATGGACCTTTTTTGCTTTTCCAATCAATTACAATACCTCCGCTATTAAGGCCGATAGTGCTGCACTTATTTTTTACTCTGGTAAAACTACTGATGTTCGAGGACCAAATAGTAGTCTTTATCTTGATAATATAGAATTGGTTATGCAACCCAAAAGCCTCGGAATTGAAAATATACATCGAGCAAATCAAATTTATCCCAATCCATTTGAACACACCATAATAATACAATGCTATGACAATGATATCCTCTCCATATACAACGGAATGGGTAAGTTAATTACTCAACGTGCTGTTCTACCTGGCAAAAATCAAATTCATCTAACCCAGCTTTCATCGGGTTTATATTTTATAAAAACTCATAAACAATCATGGACAACAAAAGTGATCAAACGGTAAATTCAATTGACCCAAGAATTACACGTGCTAAAATTCATACTGGTAATACCTCAGATATGGAAGGACTAGCACATTTTCAAACGTATGAGGTCTTTCATCAAAACAAACGAGGGGCACAACATAAACATGTAGGAATTGTACATGCTCCTAATCCCGATATGGCTCTATTGTATGCCAAAGAACAATATGCCCGGAGAGAAGTTACAGCTAATATATGGGTAGTCCCAAGTAGCTGTGTGTCGGCTACAGAATATGCAGATGATGATATTTTTATAACAGCTCCAGAAAAATTGTATCGGAATCCCGCATCATATAAAGTCATGGATAAAATTAATGCTTTTAAAGCAAGAGGCGGAAAACCCACAGATAACGTATAACTCCAACAAAATGAATAGTATAGACGCACTTAAAGAACTCCTTTATAAAATAGCTGACGATCAATTAATTATTGGTCATAGGAATAGTGAATGGACTGGGCTTGGACCGATATTAGAAGAGGATATCGCTTTTTCGAGCATGGCTCAAGATAAAATTGGTCAAAGTGAGCATATTTATAATTTACTCCATCAATTGGGTGAGGCAGACGCAGATACTGTTGCTTTTACCCGAAATTCTGCACAGTTTCATTCATCTCAGTTTGTTGAGCTTCCTATAGGAGATTACAGCTTTAGCTTGATTCGTCATTTTTTATTTGACTTTGCTGAATATCTTCGATTTGAATCTTTGAAAAGTTCTTCGTATGAACCTCTAGCACAAGTTTCCAAAAAGTTTTTTGGTGAAATCAAATACCACACCATGCATGCCAATACTTGGGTCAATCAATTGGGTAAGGGGAATGAAGAAAGTCATACTAAAATGCAAGATTCGTTGAATTATGCTTGGAATTATGCCCTAGGTATGTTTGAACAAGGACCCGCTGAGGATCTATTAATTAGCGAAAACATTTTTATTGGAGAAAAGGCCTTGCAAGATGTTTGGTTAGGAACAATCACACCATTATTAACACAAAGTAATTTAACTATTCCAGCCCAAGAAAACTGGAAGCCTATTTTTGGTGGAAGATTTGGAAAACATAGTCAACATTTACAACCCCTTCTGGAAGAAATGACAGAAGTTTATTCTATAGACCCATCAGCAGATTGGTAAATATGATTACTAAGTCTTACATCAGAGAACAACTAAAGCAAGTTAAAGATCCTGAAATACCTACTATTTCTATTGTCGATTTAGGAATTGTAACAGGAATTGATATTCACGAAAATGATGTCCATGTTACTTTAACCCCAACTTTTGCTGGCTGTCCAGCTCTTCGATTGATGGAGGATATGGTTGTAAACCATCTGAATTCTTACAATCAATTAGGAAAAATAACCGTAGAAACTAGCTTTGAAACGACTTGGACTACTGACTTAATCACTGATGAAGGACATGCCGCTATTAAAAAACATGGGCTAGCTCCTCCTATAAGAAATTGTTCCAATATCACGATGGAAGTCATAGAAGCCACCAACTGTCCCTATTGTGATAGTGATAATACATCCATGAAAAGTCCCTTTGGGCCAACTTTATGTAGAAGCCTCCATTATTGCAATAATTGCAAACAGGCATTCGAAGGATTTAAACCTATTTAAATCAAATATCAACCTTACCTAATTACTCATGAATAAAACTGAAATTCTTTCTGCCTTTATTGTCTTGTTTGCGGTAATAGATGTGATTGGAGCAATCCCACTAATTATTGCTATTAAACAAAAGACAGCCATTAGACCAGCACTAGCAACACTTGTGTCGGGAATCATAATGATCTTATTTTTATTAATTGGAGAATCTGTACTCCACTTTATAGGAGTAGATGTAAATTCTTTCTCAGTAGCAGGGAGTATATTAATGGCATTTATCGCTTTTGAGATGCTATTAGGAATACGAATATTTAATAACGATGATGCAGATACCGCTACTGCTTCAGTGGTACCCCTAGCCTTTCCCTTGTTAGCTGGAGCAGGAACACTTACAACCATCATTTCCATTCGAGCAGAATTTGAATTTATTAATATAATTATTGCTATTGCATTAAATATGGTTGTAATATTTGGTGTTTTAAAATCGGTTGATTTCATTCAACGATTTATTGGTCCGGCAGGGACAAGGATAATTAATAAAGTATTTGGAATTATTTTATTAGCAATTGCAGTAAAATTATTCAGTGCAAATGCAAAAAATCTTTTTGCTTAATTGGACATTATGATGTTATCAGCACATTTTAAATTCCAAATTAAAATATGGCTGATTCTCATTACAAACATTGCTTTTGTTCCAAAAGCATTAGCTCAATACAATTTACTTGATTCTATTCAACTATCACTAAAAGAAAAACCTCAATTTTATATCGGATTTCACAATAGAAATACTCTTATTAATGTTCAGAAAACAAAACTTTATGGAATAATTGCAGGATTTGATTTCGATAACAAATTGAAACTCTATGGTGGTATATATGGGTTTGGAAGAGAGGAAAAGAGATTGCTTTCTCAGAACAATTTTCCTAATCATGACTCCGTATACCGATCAATTACCTCAGAAAATGTAAGTATTGGTATTGATTACACATGTTACCATAAAGACAATATTTACATTAGTATTCCATTCCAAATTGGTATAGGTAAAACAACATATAAATTTTTTGAAAACAATACAAAAAATACCATTCAAAAAAACAACTATAATACTTTTCCTCTGGAGTTGGGATCAAATGTTTTTTGGGAATTTTTACCATTCATTGGAATAAAAGCAGGTATAGGTTATCGATTTTCTATCGGTAAAAAAGAAGTCACACGATTAACATCACCATACTATAATATTGGTGTTGCTATTCGATTGGGTGAAGGTTATCGATTTATCAAAGCAATGGGTAAAACAACTGCTATTTAGCTTCCGATGATTCTTTGGATGGAACAATCCCTTGTTCCTCCAAAAGATATTGAATAGTTTTTGCCAAATCTCTAGCCCCAATTTTCTTAAAACGTATATTCTTTTCTCGATCTAAGACTAAAATCTGAGGAGTTGTTCTAATATTATATTTCTCTCTAAATTTATCTTCTCCAAAAGCATTGGCAACATTGATAAATTTGTATTGATCTGAGGCTAATCTTTTTTTCCACCCTTCCCAATCACCTTGAGTGTAAACAGCGTATATTTCAATATGCTTGTTGGTCAAGCTGTCGTACATACGACTGATAATAGGCATTTCTTTTTTACAATGACCACAATTAATATCCCAAAAGACAAGAACAGTTACAGGCTTATCTATTTCAGACATTCGTATACGACGACTAAATGTAGAATCAGGCATATTTAAATCTGGCGCTTTTTTATCACATAGTGTTGGCTCCATCTTATCACTTTCAATACACATCTTTGAGACATATGCTGAATCTGCCCAAAATGCTTTCCCTGCACAATAGTAATTTTTTGCTATATGCCATAACGCTTTATCAAAGCACATGAATTTGGCATTTTCAAAATAACCCAACAAAAAATGTATCGTATATTTATACTGTTCTCTACTACCAGAAGCCTCAATACTCTGGATTAGATCATCAGCCATCCATACCGCTGTATCGGCTAATGGGGGCATGTATGTATCAAAATAATACTGCAATTTGTTATGAAATACGGGTGAACGAACCAAGCCATCCTCTGACAAATCAATATTGTCCCAATAATGTGACCGAAGCCATAGATATTGTTGTTTCTTTTGTTCATCATCGCTTAAACTCTCATCTACTTTAGGTGCATTACTCTCAGCCATTGATTTATACAATTTCCCAATAAATAAAATAGCATTTTCTTGAGCTATTTGATCTCGTCTATGAGCTACTTCTTTACTTATTTCTTTGAGATTTTTTTGAAGTTTTTCCTTATCCTTACCCTCCTCTAAAGAGTCTAATTGACCTTTTATTGCAGAAGCATTTTTCCCTTGAATAATCGCAAAACTATTGAATTCAAAAAAGAGTTTATTTTCTAATGACCCTTCTGTTTTCATGGTATTTGGATTCAACAAAGTATCAGTGTGAAATGCATATTGGGTTTGATCTTCTTCTTTTGAAATAAGAATTTCAAAATAATTTTTCTTAGGAAGTACAACCAAATAAACACCGTTTTCAAGGGATTCTTTACCCATAAATGTAGCTATACCATCTACACACTCTGAAGTATCTCTAAGATATTGTTTATTACCAAAATGGTTGGCCAACAACAATTCGTCTTTACAAGAAAGACCATCAATTTTGACTGAAATCTTATATTGACCAAAACTATTAGACCAATGTAATACACCTAGGAGGAAAATTAAATATTTTTTCATGTATTTTTTGAGGGTTACTTTTGTGCAAATATAGGGTTAGTAAGACGCTAAATACGTACCGTTTATTGCCCAAACTCTAAATCAATTTATTGCAATAATGATGCCTAAAAATGATACTTTTTTTGATCTTGTATGTCAAGTAGTCCGATTGATCCCAGAGGGAAGAGTAACCTCTTATGGTGCTATTGGTAAATATTTGGGTTCTGTTAAATCTGCACGCATGGTAGGTTGGGCCCTTAACAAGACTCATCAGATTCATCCTGAAGTTCCTGCTCATCGTGTTGTAAACAGGAATGGACTATTAACTGGGAAATATCACTTTTCAATAGAAAATCCAATGGCACAACGATTAAAAATGGAAGGAATTCCTATTGCCAATAATCAAGTAATAGACTTGGATGTCTATTTTTGGGATCCATCAATCCATTTAAATTTAGAATCCTAAATCATCCATGCCTGGAATATTAGGCATAATTTTATTCATCTCTTCTTTGATTTTTTGATCTGCTTTTAATTGAGCTTGGTCAATCGCCTCGAGTATCATGATTTGAACTTCTTCACGAGATCTTATCTTAAAAATACTATCATTAATTTCTAGAGAATGGAAACGTTTATCTCCGGTACATTGAATCGTGACCATCCCATTAGTGGAATTTCCTTCAAAATTCAATTGTGCTAATGCAGATTTCATTTGCATGGCTTTTTCCTTTGTCTCTTTAATTTTATTAAGTCCAAACATGGATACCGCAAAGGTAAATACTCCTAGATCAATTCCTTAAAAATCTTTCATTCCATATGAGTTTTTTATCTTCGCAGTATTATGATTAAACCCATCACAAGTCTATTGAGTATGCTACTTCTAATTTCATCATGTATGGATAGCCCATCTGATGATGTTCAAGGTACTGACCAAATCGCAAGCAAATATGTCTCGGTTAAATTAACCACAGATTTATCTATTCTTTCCGCTTCTGAAAAGAAAATGTTGCCTAATTTATTTGCTGCTGCTGATATTATGAACGATCTTTTTTGGATACAAGCCTATGGGAACAAAGAAGCTTTAATGGCCACTATCTCAAATCCTGAATTACGTCGGTTTACAGAAATAAACTATGGTCCATGGGATCGTTTGAATAATAATGCACCATTTCTAGATCAAATAGAATTAAAACCGCTCGGTGCTAATTTTTATCCTTCAGATATGACTAAAGAAGAATTTGAGGAACTTGGATTACCTGATGAAAAGGATTTATACTCCATGGTGAGAAGAGATGAAATGGGTAAACTATTCACTATCCCTTATCATGAATTTTTTAGAGATAAATTAGAAGCTGCCTCAGGACATCTACTCGAAGCCGCTGAGGTTTGTGAAGACAAAGAACTCCAAAACTATTTAGAGTTACGAGCAAAGGCTTTATTAAATGATGAATTCAATGCAAGCGATATAGCGTGGATTAGCATGAAAAATAATACTTTGGACATCATTATTGGACCCATTGAGCACTATGAGGATGCCTTATACAATTATAGAACAGCCTATGAAGCATATATCTTAGTCAAAGATAAAGTATGGAGTAAAAAGCTAGAAAAATATATTGATTTACTTCCCCAGCTACAAGCTAACCTTCCTGTGCCTTTGGCTTATAAAAAAGAAAAACCAAACACAGACGCAGCACAACTAAATGCATATGATGTCATATATTATGCCGGAGATTGTAATTCGGGGAGTAAAACTATCGCTGTTAACCTTCCAAATGATGAAGGTATTCAATTGGAGTATGGTGCAAGGCGAAGTCAGCTTAAAAATGCGATGAAAGCAAAGTTTGATCATATACTGACCCCTTTATCTAAAGAACTAATTGATAAAGAGCAACTAAAACATGTCACTTTTAATGCATTTTTTAGTAATACTATGTTTCATGAGGTAGCTCATGGATTAGGAATTAAAGAAACAATTAACGGAAAAGGTTCTGTAAGAGAAGCATTAGGAGAAACCTATAGTGCATTAGAAGAAGGGAAAGCTGATATTTTAGGACTACATATGATTACACAACTAAAAGAACAAGGACTTCTCAAGGAAGGAGAATTGATGGATTATTATGTGACTTTTCTGGCTGGTATTTTTCGATCGGTTCGATTTGGAGCAAGTAGTGCACACGGAAAAGCTAATATGGTAAGATTCAATTATTTCAATAAGCACCATGCATTTACAAGAAATTCTGATGGTACTTATACCGTAAATTTAGAAAAAATGAAGAATGCTATTCAAGGATTATCTAGTCTTATTCTCCAACTTCAAGGTGATGGAGATAAAGAAAAAGTAATGGAGTTAATGGCTAATGAGGGAATAATTCCTGAAAATCTTCAAAAAGATCTTGATCGATTATCCAATAAAGATATTCCTGTAGATATTATTTTTGAGCAAGGAATAAAAGTGTTAGGCTTAAACTAATTATCTTTTCCTTTCTATGACAAAGTTAATTAACGCAGCTAAATATTCTGTGGAATGTTGGGTTGGGATACTATAGAGTATTTCCTCAGATATCTTTTTGTATTCGAGCATTTTATTATAGGCATATTGAATCCCCTCTTTGGATTTAACAAAAGTTATAATCTCTTGAATTTCGTTCTTCGTTTTTTTATCCTTATTCAATATTTTAAGTATATGCCTTTTTTCGGAAGGTGTACTTAGATTTAGAGCGTGAATAAGCGGTAAGGTCATCTTTTTCTCAATAATATCAATACCGGTAGGTTTGCCCACTTTGTTGTCACCATAATCAAAAAGATCATCTTTAATTTGGAAGGCAACACCAATGGCTTCTCCCATAATCATTACTTGTTTTAATATTTCATTGTCCTTTGAAGTGCTGAATGCACCAATACCACAACAACTAGCGATTAGCGATGCTGTTTTTTTGGTAATAATATCAAAATAAATTTCCTCTGTAATATCTAATTTTCTAGCTTTTTCCATTTGTAGAAGCTCTCCCTCACTCATTTGCTCAACAGCAGAAGACAAAATTTCTAAAGATTGAAAATCTTTATTTTTTAACGATAATAATAAACCCTTGGATAGTAAATAATCTCCAACTAAAACGGCCACTTTATTTTTCCATAAAGCATTTATTGAAAAAAAACCTCTTCGTAAATTAGACTCATCAACTACATCGTCATGTACCAAAGTAGCCGTGTGTAAAAGTTCAACAAGTGAAGCTCCGCGATAGGTTGTTTCATTAATGTCCCCAAAAAGTTTGGCACAGTGCAGAACCAATATAGGGCGCATTTGTTTCCCTTTTCGCTTTACAATGTATCCCATAATGGTATCAAGTAATGAGACATTACTTTTTACACTGGCCTTAAATTTTTTTTCAAAAATTTGAAGCTCTTCCTGAATGGGAGATTTGATATAGGATAGAATGTCTTCCTTCACTTCCTCAATTAAATGCTTGAATATGTAGGATTTCAAATAGAGAAAAGGGCTTCAGCTCTCTTTCCATATTATGAATACTTATTTTTAGTCTTTTACTTCTTTAGATGCAGTATAACTTAGTTTTAAAGCATTTACTTTTCTTAGTTCTTGTTTAATATCAGTAACGATTCCCATTTTAACTGTCTTATCAGCTTTTAGGGAAGTGGTCATAAAGGGGATTTCTTTTTCGTCCTTCTCGTTATTTTTTAAAGTAATGTACTGTTGAATATCGTCAATGGTGGCAAAAGCATCATCTAATTGAATTCGGGGTGTAGTTCCAAAACTTTCATTCAATGGTGGCCCAACAAAAATGTAATGGAGTCTAGATTTTTTTTCAAGTTTTTCAACTTCTGTAGCTTGTGGGAGTTGAGTTTGCACCTTCATCTCTTTATCTCTCATTTTAGTAGCTACCATAAAAAAGAAGAGTAACATAAAAACAATATCTGGAAGTGCAGATGTGTTGATTGCTGGGGTGGGTCTTCCACCATCTTTTTTAAATTTTGACATTACTGTGCTCCTATACTAACGGGTTCTGCTTCTGATAGTTTACGAGGATATTTCTTCTTTACCTCTTTAATTTTATCTTTATCTCTTTGAGGGTCAAGCTCTGTATACTTCTTACCATATTGTTGCATAGAGTAATCGTCACGAACTCGATTATATGCAGCGGTAAGTTCGTTATACACTTGAACATACATGTCATACGATGTACCTCTATCATTTTTTAATGATACAATAGCAGTGGTTGATGTGGTAGAAAGCGTAGGATCTTTACCTTCATTCGTTAAGTGATCTACGGTCTTTTGCTGTAATTTATCAATAGTTAAAGGAGAACCCTCTACCAATAATTGATCTGCAGCATTTACTAATACTTCTAAAACTTCACGTTTCTTTTGTTTACTATCTTCGGGTGGTTCTTCAGATATTGGTGGCAGGGCTACTTGAAGACCCGTAGGAATATCCATTGTTGTCGTGACCAAAAAAAACACCAAAAGCAAGAAGGCGATATCTGCCATAGACCCGGCATTAATTTCTGGAATATCTCTTCTTCTACTTGCCATATTAATTTTTAAATAACGCTACTGCTTCTGAAACAATTATAGAAACTATAGCTGTCACTCCTAGAGTAAGTGTTAGGTAAAGACCCATATCAATCAATTTAGACTGACTTACTTGTGTTATATTATACTTCTCATAACTTTCATCAATTACGCCTGAAGAAGCCGAATAAGCAATAATACAAATGATTGCTATTACACCAGTACCAATCAATAAACTTTTAGATGACTTAGGGTTATTTATTAAATACATTACGGATGACACAACAATCGATACTAATGCACCCACAACTAATGTTAATGCAAACCAAATACCCATTGCACTTCCAGCAAAATCATCACGGATGACTTTAGACACAAAAGTGATAACTAGTAGTACAATAATGGCATAAAAAATTATTCTTCCAAACTTTAACATTATGCTTTTACTACTTTATTTTTTACAAGTATATCTACAAGAGAAATTGAAGCATCCTCCATACCATTTACAATTCCATCAATTTTAGATGTGATAAAGTTATAAAATATCTGTAGGATAATAGCGACTATAAGACCCGCAACTGTGGTTAAAAGTGCCACAGATATACCGTCAGCTACAACGCTTGGCGAAATATCACCTGCTGCCTTGATAGCGTCAAATGCATCAATCATACCAATTACCGTTCCCATGAAACCAAGCATTGGGGCTAGTGCTATAAATAAAGACAACCAAACTAAACCTCGCTCTAATTGACCCATCTGAACTGAACCATAACTAACTACTGATTTTTCAACTACGTCTATAGACCCTTGATCTGATCGATCTAGGCCTTGATAAAAAATGCTAGCTACTGGTCCTCGAGTATTTCTACAAAGTTCTTTTGCTGCTTCGATATTTCCTTCAGCAACTTCTTGCTCGATTTCCAAAATAAATTTATCATTATTAATGCTCATCCAAAAGAGGGAAATAATTCGCTCAATAGCAATAGCTAACCCAAGAATTAAACAAATTAATGGTAGTGACATAAAACCAGCTCCACCTTCAATAAACTTTTTCTTTAACACTTGTATGCCACTTTCTTCCTCAGCTTCCTCTGTAGTAACTTCTGAAATAACCTCTTCCTGAATTTCTTCAGCAGGTGTAGTCGTAGTTTTTGAAGAATCAACATTTTCTGAAGATGTGTCCTTAGATTCGCTAGTATTAACTTGAGCGTTGGTAAACAAGACACTGAACGTCATAAGGAAAACTAACATTAACAATGATGTGATTTTTTTCATTTTTATATATTTTAGAATGTATCGCTGGCAAAAATAGAAAAATCTTCGCATGCTTTATCCATTTCAATTTTTATTTTTTAATAGAAACGTATTAATCTCCGATTTAATCTTTCATATAGTAGATAAAAAAGCTCATTTTCGTTTATTGAAATACTATTTTAAGTAAATGGCTAAGACTAAATCTGTTTTTATTTGCTCCAATTGCGGAAGTAATTATCCTAAAATGATGGGTAAATGCTTCTCTTGTGGTGTTTATAATAGTATTCAAGAAGAAATCGTAACTAAAGCCAAAGCACCCATGTTAAACTTGAGTGATATAGAAGGAATCGTTACCCCTGTATCAAAAGTTGATGGTGTCATTTTACAACGAATTAAAGTGCCTGGCACTGAATTAAATAGAGTCTTAGGCGGAGGTATTGTTCGTGGTTCTGTTGTACTCTTAGGTGGTGAACCAGGTATTGGTAAGTCTACATTGCTTCTTCAAACTGCACTCCGTATGAATAAAAAAGTGCTATATGTAAGTGGGGAGGAGAGTCTAACTCAAATTAAAATGAGGGCAGACAGAATTGGTATTACCAATGAAAATTGCTTACTACTCAATGAAACATGTATAGAAACAATTAAAGCAAAATTTAAGGAAGTCAATCCTTCATTTGTTATCATAGACTCCATACAAACCATTTATAGCAAATTTCTTGATTCTACTCCAGGTACTGTATCTCAAGTTAGAGAAAGTTGTGCCCTACTCGTTCAATATGCCAAACAACATGGACTACCAATAATTTTAGTGGGTCATATAACCAAGGAAGGACAGCTTGCTGGCCCTAAACTTTTGGAACACATGGTTGACACGGTTTTACAATTTGAAGGTGAGAATCAAAATAATTATAGAATTCTGCGTACATTAAAAAATAGATTTGGAAATTCTCTAGAGCTTGGCATATACGAAATGACAGCTGAAGGAATGCGAGAAGTAGATAATCCCTCAGAAATTCTCATCAATCAAAGAAGTGACAATTTATCTGGTATTGGTGTTGTTGCATCGTTAGAGGGAAATAGAAGTCTTATGATAGAAACGCAAGCATTAGTCAGCACCGCTGTTTATGGAAATCCACAAAGAAATACAAATGGGTATGATATTAAAAGGCTTAATATGTTGTTGGCTGTTCTTGAAAAACGATGTGGTTATAAATTATCGCAACAAGATGTGTTTGTAAATATCGCTGGTGGTTTAAAAATTAATGATCCTGCAAGTGATTTAGGAATTGCAGCTTCAATTGTATCTAGCCTCGAAAATTTTGCTTTATCTCACAAAATGGTATTCGCTGGAGAAATAGGTTTAAGTGGTGAAATTAGAGGAGTAAACCGAATAGACCAACGCATAAAAGAAGCAGAAAAATTAGGATTTAAACAGATTATTCTAAGTGATCAATTAGATATTAATCAAAAAGCGTATTCTATTAAAATTCAAAAAGTATCTGACGTGAGGCAATTTTTCTCATTAATCATTAATTAACGATCTTAAAACACTTATCCATCAAATAAATTTAAATTTGCAAAGCGTATCCAAGTATGATTATTGAAGTATTAAAATCAAAAATTCACCGAGCCAAAATCACTCAAACAGAGTTGGATTATGTGGGTAGCATTACCATTGATCTGGACTTAATGGAGGCAGCTAATTTAATAGAAGGTGAAAAGGTGCTTATAGTAAACAATAATAACGGTGAACGTATTGAAACGTATGTAATAAAAGGAGAAAGAGGAAGCGGAATGGTCTGTCTAAATGGTGCTGCTGCTAGAAAAGCAGCCAAAGGAGATATTGTGATAATTATTTCATTTGCTCACATGGAATTTGAAGCAGCTAAAACATTCAAGCCCTATTTAGCCTTCCCCGATAAAAATAATAAACTCATACTTGAATAAAAATGTAAAAACAGCTTTTAACACTGTGTTATTCCTAACACTTGGGGGTGTCTTATTCTATTGGGCTATCAGCAATGAAGATCCATATCAATTATGGAATACCATAAAACAAGCTAATCCATTCTGGATTTTCATGTCAATGCTTGCTGGAATAATAAGCCATTTTTTACGCGCATTACGCTGGAATTTACTTCTTGAACCCATGCAATATAAAGCATCGGTTGCTAGTAGTTTTCATGCTGTAATTATTGGATATTTAGTAAATATGGCATTGCCCCGTGTTGGCGAAATAACTCGTCCAGCTGTATTAAGCAAATTAGAAAAAATCCCTTTTAATAAGTTGGTAGGAACTGTCTTAGTAGAGCGTATTGTTGATCTGATTATCACTATAATACTTGCGATGTGTATCTTTATCATACAGTTCAACATCATCTTTGATCAAGTGAATGAACTATGGGGTCATACATCACTGACTCAAATGGGAACGATAGGTATATTTTTCTCTATAGGAATTGTTATTCTTTACTGGATATATAAAAAGCGAGAGTGGTTTTATCAATTGCCAATCATACGAAAATTCAAATCATTTACGGAAGGTATAATTGATGGGGTAAAAACTGTTTTTAGCCTTAAAAGGAAATCATTATTTATGATATACAGTATAGGAATTTGGATCATGTATTTTCTAATGCCCTATTTTGTTTTTTACGCTCTTGCAGGCACATCACATCTTGGAATGTCAGCCGGTTTGACTGTTTTACTTTTTGGAACTGCTGCTATGATTGTTCCTATTCCAGGAGGTGTTGGTACATTTGAAGTTTTAGTCCCATCGGCATTGGATATTTATAATATAAATGAACTTGTAGCAAAATCATATACCCTAATCACTCACGCAATTCAGTTTATAGTAATCATTGGAGTAGGAATTATATCAATCTTTTATGTAATTTTAAAAACTAGAACATTAAAAAAGAATGACTTGGAATAAAAAAATTGCCGCAAAACAATATAAATCTATAGAAACATTATCCATAGATGTGATACGATGGAAAAATCATCATAAGAAAATTGTATTTACGAATGGTTGTTTTGACATTTTACATTTGGGACATATTGATTATTTATGTAAGGCTGCAGACTTAGGAGATAAATTAATCATTGGAGTAAATACGGATACGTCTGTAACTAAACTCAAGGGACCCAAACGCCCAATCATTGATGAAGAATCACGCATAACAAAACTTGCCTCACTGCAATTTGTCGATGCTGTAATTTTATTTGATGAGGAAACCCCAATCCATTTAATAAAGAAAATTCAGCCTGACGTTTTGGTAAAAGGAGGTGACTATTCAATTGATACCATTGTTGGTGCAAGTCAAATACTAAAAAATGGAGGAATGGTTAAAGTTATCCCCTTTTTAAAAGGATATAGTAGCACAAATTATATTCAAAAAATAAAAAAAGAGTAGCTTTTTATTCTATGAAGTGTTTTGACTCTGAACTCAGTAGACGAATTTTTTCAGTTAAGACCTCATTTTCTCTCCTTAAATCTTCCATTTCACGTTTGTGAGAAGAAATAAGCAATCTTGAAAATAAATATCCAAAAATAAAAGTAATGATGAGTATAATAGAAATTTCTAGAACATAGGTGGACAAATGTGACTGCCCAGGTCCTTCAAATATTTTTTCAGTTTGTATTTGATTTAGTATCATGAATGAAAATTTTAATATGTGAACTTTGTGTACTGTCTAATACATAGGGGAGTATTAAAAGGTGGTTGGAATCAATATTTAGACTAAGCAATTTGTCCCTGATTTGAATAGACTTGTTAAAACTGGTATCAATAGGTTCATTGGAGACTTCTTGAATTTGTATGTCAGACAAGGAATATTCGAAGGATAAAAATTGTAAATAGGCTTCTAATTGAGTATTAAAATATGGTCCATTATAAAAAATATCTGCTCCGTATTTTGTTTCTTGGACAGTTTGATTTTGAGTCAATACTCTAGTATTCACCATTGAAGACCATAATGATTTTTTAAATTTAATTTCTGAAATGCTATCTAAAACCGCTGAATTAAAAACCAAAAAATTGCTATCTATTTCTGGAAACATTTGTGAAAAGCGATACGCTCTTGCCAAACCTAGATTATCAAATCGAGAGGAATTGACTTCGTTGGGTGAATAAACACCCGTAATCAGTAGTTTATGTGTAGAATTTATACTTAAAAGTAAATCCGATTTATAAGTGTTAAAATTATTTCCTTTCATAGCATCAAAGCTGTTAATCTTAAAGAATATGGGATAATTATCTTCGGCTAATGCGTATCTATCTGGATAGGCATCTTTTATATGAAAAACATAAAACCAACTTGAAGTAAAAAACCAAAAGATAAAAAGTATAAATACTATGGTAGGTCCTTTACGCATGATGATACAAAAATGGCGGAGAGAGAGGGATTCGAACCCTCGGTACACTTTTGGTGTACACACGCTTTCCAAGCGTGCTCCTTAAGCCACTCGGACACCTCTCCTTATTAACCAATGCAAAGATGGTTATAATTTAAATAACTGCAAGGCATTGTCTGTAGTAATCTTATAAATAGACATCAAAGGGATATGTAATACCGTCGATAAGGTTTGGGCAACATAAGATATATGTGCAGATTCATTTCTTTTTCCTCTAAAAGGAACGGGAGCTAAATAGGGTGCATCTGTTTCTAAAATAATATTATCAATTGGTACATTGTGGATTTGTGATCGCAAATCTGAATTTTTGAAAGTTAAAACTCCACCTAAACCCAAATAAAAACCCATATCGATTATTTGATGTGCTTGACTAGAATCGCCAACGAAACAGTGAAAAACTCCACTTAGTTGAAAAGGATAATGATGATGTATTAAATCTACAATCAAATCGGTAGAATTACGTGAATGTATGACGATCGGTAAGTCGTGATCTAATGCCCATTGACATTGTGTTAAAAAAGCGTCTTCTTGCTCTTTAACATAGGTTTGATCCCAATATAAATCAATCCCAATTTCTCCTACAGCAATACAGGGTTTAGCAAGTAATTCATCATGAATACGCGCTAATTGATCGATATAATTAGCATCAACTGAACAGGGATGAAGACCCATCATCCGTTTGAAAAATTTGGGATCAGTATCAACTAACGCATTCATCGGGTCGATACTATCTACATCAATATTGGGCAGCAAAATATGTTGTAAACCAGCTTGAATCGCTCGATATTTTACAGCATCAATATCTTCTTTAAAGTCTGAAGCATAAAGATGTGCGTGAGTGTCTATAATCATTTGTTTTTTGCAAATAAAAAGCCCTTCATCAAATGATGAAGGGCTTTTTAAATTTATTTTGATTAAATTATTTAGAAACCGTGATTCTCTTCGTAGCGTAGAAGTTATCGTTCTTAACTTGTACAAAGTATACACCATCAGCAACCGCTGACATATCTACACCATACGTACCGTTCAAGTTATCGATCACATTCACATCTAAAACATTGCCAAGAATATCTCCTACTTTAACCACTACATTATTTGCATTTTCAACTACAACGTTGAATTTACCTGAAGTTGGGTTAGGATATACACTAATCATATCATTGTTTTGAGTTAAATCTTCGATTCCTGCAAGATTGATGGTGATATCCTCACAAGCATCATTCCAACATTCTCCTTTTTTAGTTGCTAAACAGATCGTAAATGTTCCGTTATCAACATTCTCATAAGTGTATGTAGGGTCTTCTGATTGATCTTTACTTCCGTCACCGAAAGTCCAACGATACACATCGTTTCCAGTAGGTCCATCACAAACCACCGTTCTACCATCTTTATTTACAGTAAAGGTTACATCTGGTGCAGGGTTAACCACGATTGGGTAAGTTACCTCATCACTACATCCACCTTCAACAATTGCTTTCAATTTAACATTGTAGCTTTTTGCAGATGCATAATTATGGGTTGGAGATAAATCAGTACTAGTAGCACCGTCACCAAACGTCCACTCGTATGTTAAGTTACCAGCCGCAACCGTTGATTTGTTTGTAAATACAGCTTCGTCTCCTTCACAGATTGAAGATATATCAAAATCAGCAATAGCTTGTAATACAACGTTCACTTCTTTAACAATAGAACTTGAACATCCATTTAAATCAGAGATTGTTAACTTCACTATCTTAGGACCAACCTTTGCAAATAAGTGAGAAGGATCTGCTTGTTGAGCTGAAGCTTCGCCAGCAAAATCCCATTCATATGAACTGTTTGCTCCACCATCTGGTAATGAACCGGTAATCGTAAAGTTGATAGGTGTTAAGTTACATGCAGCATCCCATGAGAAATCAGCTTCTGGAGATTCTTTCAAAGAAACTTGGCCGGTGTAAATATTTACACATCCAAATTCAGAAGTAGCTGTTAAGGTTACCGTTTTATTTCCTGGTGTTGCAAAAGCAAACGAAGGATCTGACTCCCTAGATATGCCCTCACCATTGAAATCCCATGCAAAACCCATATTAGCTCCATTAGCAATAGTAGAGGTATTCATAAAGTCAACATTTACAAAGTTACACTCTCCCTCGCTTGTATAAGATGCTGTAGGCATTTCGAACTGGTATGCGTTTTTAGTTAACGCTGCAGAACATCCATTAGAACTCGCTACAACAGTTATCTTACGCTGACCTGGTGTACTGAAAGTATGTGAAGGTTCTTTTGAAGCATAAGTAGCTTCTCCACCAAAATCCCATTCATACGTAATCGTATTTGCTACAGGTAATGTAGTATTGTTATTGATTCTGATTGGTGATCCTTCACAAGCATTTAACACTTTGAAATCTACCTCTGGTTTTGGCGTTACGTTAATGATGTTTGTATCATTTCTTTCAAATAATGGGAAATTACCATTGGATACCGTCATTACTACTTGTACATCTTTACCATAAGTAGTGTACTGCCAAAATCCATCTTTGATATCAGAATTATCATCTGTAACAGATGGATCTGGATCATCAAATTCCCAATTTGTCAAAATATAACCCGTTGTACCTCCAAGAGTAGATGTATTCTTGAACTGAGCTACATCGCCTAAACAAATATTAGAAGCATTAAATGAGGGTACGGGTACATGGGGTACATACACATATCGTCCGAAAGTAGAATCACAACCGGTGTTATTGTCGAGTGTAGTCACTTCCATGAATATCGTTCTACCAGCAAGAGAATCATCCGGATTAATACTAAAGTATTCATCACTACCTGTGTAATTGAAACCAGCCGTAGTGACATCCATCATATTATCATCCATTGCACTCAAAGAATAGGTGTAATCAGCACCTGGACCTGCAGAAGTATATTTAGCTGGTCTTGATATGTCGTAATCACAGATATATGTTTTAACCGTTGCATCTGGATCTAAAACATCCCCTGTATTATAATATCCGTTAAATGTAGCCCCTTGAGACAACGCACTTCCTTGTGGAGATGCTATTACATTAATAGTATGTGTGAGAAGGTTGTTTGACGCATCATCGTCACACAATAATCCAACCTCTATAATGTTGTCACCAGGGGTATGGAACACCGGAGACATTTCAAATTTGTAATTTGCTTTTGTGCTTGCATCAATACTATCAACTACAGCATCAGTAGTTTTTCCATTTACGCTGTAAAAAACACCTAAATCGTACAATTTAACAGAAGCACCGTTAGTGATATCTAAAGATATATCGGTAGATTGGTTACCACAGATTGAAGTAGGAATAGTTCCTAAATTTGAAACACTGTGATCGATAAAAAACTCATATGCTCCTGGATCTGGACCACAAGCAGTACGTATTACTCCATCGTAATCCAATTTGGCTAAATCAGGAGTACCCATATTGGCAATCTTAGGATTGGTTGGTTTAATATCTCCTTTAGTAATACCTCCGAACATTGGGTCAGCGAATACATCACCTTCTGCTCCAGAGTTATTGATCCATCCCGACCATGCATTATACAAAGATGACATCGCATAATACCCGGTTGGAGTAGTCGCATACATTACGTTGTTTTCAAAATCCATTGAAGTTGTGTTGTATGGACAGTAGATGCCATAGTGAGTATAATTGAAATTTGAAGTTCCTGTAATGTACGTTATGTTGTTTTTAATATTGACATTAGTTGGAGAATTATAGTTATAATGATACAAACCATATATGTAATAATCTACATCCGTGTTCATAACCAATGTATTATGAGCTATGAGAACATCATTAGAATATCCACTGATCATACCGTAGTTATAATATCCACCTTTGTTATTGTAAACTGTATTATTTACTAACTGAGACTCATTTGCATAGTAAAAATACATTCCATACACTCCATAACTAGCAGTGTTGTCGTGTACTGTATTTTCTGAAACAACTACATTGTCTGAATAGTATGCGTATGGACCATATACATAGTAACCTGCCGAACATTTATACAATTCATTGCCTATGATTTCAGCATTTCCAGAATAGTAATAAGCTCTTACAGAGTAAACATAATAACTAGCAGTTATATCACTAAATCTGTTTCCATTTTGCTGAGCAGGTAAACTAGATGTACCAGAAGTATAGTAGAAATAGATACCGTAGAAGTAATATCCTAATGATTGATTTTCTACTACGTTGTCGTTTGCTTGAATTTGAAGCGAACTAGTCGAACATTGGTATCCGTATACAACATAGCCATAATTGGCATTACTTCGAAATTTAACGTCGTTGTTATTAAATTGGAAACCTTCAACATAGTAGTTATACATCGCATAATAATAAATATCATGAATATCATTGTCTTTCACTATGTTACCAATACCTTTAGTAGATGAACTTCTATAATCCATTACACCATAGTATGGTCCAGCAGATGATGAAGTACCATTGCTCATTACGTTGTTTTCAATCACATTGTATGATCCATGATTTCCAGTACTTCTTCCTGTTAAACTATTACTAAAAGCAACATATGCAGTAGAATTACTAGTTGAGGTGTATCTTGAAATCGTCAAGTTTGAATTTTTGATGGTGTTGTAATTTGCACCTCTATTGAATGTGAAACAACGTGTACCTGTTCCCGTACCTGTGTTTTCGATATCAAGGTTATCAAATGTGAAATAATCTGCACCATTCATGTAGATTATTGTACCCGTGTTTCGGATTGTCTCACCATTACCATTGATGGTAATAGTATTACTTGAAGTACCGCTTGCAGTAAACGTTACTTTTTCGACATACGGTCCAGAACCCTTAACAACATTCACTGTAACTGGTCCTGAAACTCCACTGGAGTTAATTGCCGATGCAAAAGCACCAAAACTACTATAATTTGTGCCGCTCGTTGAAGAGGCAGAGTTGATGGTATACGTACCACTAAGTTGAGCCATTGCTGAACCTGCAAAAAGCAGAGATCCAAAAACAAAAGCTGTTTTTAATTTGAAAAGCCAATTTCGTTTGTAATTTTTTTTCATACGCTTAAGATAGATTGTTATGTTTCTTAATAATTTAAGTGCATCAAATTTAAACAATTATTTTTTAATTATCAATCATAAAATTGAAAAAATATTAAAATATAGTATTGAGCATGTTGTGTGAGGTAATATTTAAACTATTAGTTTTCAAATTTATCTAATAATCCTAAAATTATTATCTGATGGATTTAGAATGTAATCTACTTTAATAGTTGTGGGATTAGAAATCCATTTTTCATTCATATAATATGATTTACCTTCAAACCAAACCATCCCTTTTCCTAACGTGTAGATAGTACCTACTTTTGCGTATTGATTGATTCCTGAAATAGGAAAACAAATAATGTTTTTAGATAATCGGTTAGCAATCATGTAGGGTCTAACTAAATATTTCCATTGATTGTCATTTTTAGTGAAATCATCCGAAACTAAAAAAGTTGCCTGATTTCTGGATTTAAATACTAGGATAGGTTTTGGATACTTTTTGAGAATTACAACTTCTGGTAATCTACTATGCTGTAAATATCTCCAATCTTCTGAAATAAAAAACAATACACAGCAAAAACAGAGAACCAAGCCAAACTTCCATCGATATTTTATAGTTACACTGATTATAATTATTCCCACATATAATATGAATGTCTGAATTAGAGTGATATGAACCGTATCAAAAAAAGCAAACGGTATATGCTGAATAGTATTCACTGCGTTAGCCATAAATTGAATATAAATTTCTATCAATTTTGAAAACAGCTGACCTATCTGGTATGAGAATGGAGCGACTATGATAAATCCAATGCCCAGATGTAATATTATTGAAACACAGGGAATAACCATCAGATTTGATAACATAAATAAACTAGGATACTGATGAAAGTAATATAGCCCTAGTGGAAAAGTAGCAATCTGTGCTGCTATACTAATACTCAACAATAAGAAAATTTTATCTAAAAAGTAGTTGGTCTCTGGCCAAAGTTGATGAATGCCGTCTTTAAAATAGATGATACCCCAAACAGCAATAAATGAAAATTGAAAACCAACATGATAAATATTCAGAGGATTAATCAGTAATAATATAAAACAAGCAACTGTAAGAGAATTATATATGCTTGATTGTCGATAAATTGCTTTTCCGCAAATCACAGTTCCAAACATAATAGCTGCTTGAGACACTGAAGGTGAAAAACCGGTAAGTAATGCATAAAAAAATAAACAAATTAAAATAATTAAGGACTTAAATATCAGAGAATAGCCAACACTCCTTTTTATCCCCAATATCAGCCCTATAAAAATATATAAAATACCCACGTGCAAACCAGATACCGCCAATACATGCATTGTTCCTGTTTTTGAAAATGCGGCAAGCCATTCATCATCTAGTTCTTCTTTGTAACCAAAAATAACTGCTTCTGCTACACCCCGAGTTGCAGGATCTTCAATATGAATTTTAAATATTTCTTTAAGTATAGATTGCCAGTAATATCCAAATGCTTTTAAATAGTGAGTATCTTTCCATGAAGTTTTTACCCAATGACTTGAGTCTAGAAAAGCTTGATGGTAAATTCCTTGATTGAAATAATGTTTTTTAAAATCAAAATGACTGGAATGCATTGGTTCTTCATACAACTTAAAAAAATTATTCACAATCAAAACATCACCATAGTCTAATTCTTTACTTTTATTGTTCCTCGCTATATAAAGGTTAGCCCTCCCTTGAGTCCGTATCGAAGAAACAGAATCAAATGTTTGAATCACATCTACTTTTAACGAAAATAACTTTTTCTTTTACCTTGGGTACCTCAACTATTTTAACAATACAATAATGTCTGTTATTTTTAGAAAAATGGTTTTGATAATGTATCTCCGAATGGGCTCTTGTTAAGATTACACCCATACAAAACATAAGACATAATGCAATAACAGAACTAATCTGTATGAAAAACCAATTTAGATTTTTCTTTAAATAAAAATGTAAGACTATTAATAATATTAGGAAGACAGTACTTAAAGTAATGGCCCAAGGTGTAGTAATGTATTTATATGTTGATACATATATTCCAAGAATAAAAGGAACCAGAAATTTTAGAAGCGGTATGTGCCTCCATGTATACACTATTTAAAGTACATCATCCATATTTACGATATATCAATGCCTTAAGTTCATCTAATAAATCCTCATTTTCCCATTCTAATGCTGATTTGTAAGATTTATAAATCTCTAAAGCTTCATCAATGCTCGTTACTGAATCTATTTTTTGAATAAATTCAGAATAAGCATTCATATCACTCTTGAAAAACACATTTTGAAATTCAAATCGCTTAGCTACTGACATTCCTTTTGCAATATTTTTGATAGGTGTATTACTGAATTTTTCAAATAACGATAGTTTTTCGTCCTCTTCTAAAACTTCCGATAACTGATCAACCATAGGTTGGGGAACTGGTTTGTTTTCAGTTTGAATAAGACTTAATTTGGTAATTTCAGGTTTATTTGAGGATTGAATCGATTCTTGAGAAACCACCTCAGACTCCAAAGTCAGATGATTGATATTTTCATATAGTTCTATACAATGCTTCTTGAAAGTATCTATATCTAATGAAGATAATTTTTCAGGATGAAGACTGAGTCTAGTGTTGTCATTACTTAGAGTGAGTAAAAGATCATTTATGTTTTGGTGTATTTTGGTTCGGCTCATTTTTATCCTACGAATAAAATCAAATAATATTACATTCGAAACCTCATTGCTAACAGCATGTATACTAAAGCAAAAAATAATAATGGCTGGATTGAGGTTGTTTGTGGTTCTATGTTTTCAGGGAAAACAGAAGAATTAATTCGCAGAATAAAACGAGCCAAAATTGCACATCAAAATGTTTGTATCTTCAAACCGCAAATGGAAACTCGATATCACCAAGAAAAAATTGTGTCGCATGATGATAATCATTTAGATTCATTGCCTATCGATAAATCAGAAGATATCCTGAATTATACCGACACTTTTGAAGTCATAGGAATCGATGAAGCTCAATTCTTTGATTCTAAATTAATAGATGTATGTAATACATTAGCTAATCAAAATAAACGGGTGATTGTTGCTGGACTTGATATGGACTTTAAAGGTCAGCCTTTCGGTGTTATGCCTCAATTAATAGCTATTGCCGAACTAGTAACTAAGGTTCATGCCATCTGTGTACAGTGTGGTTCTGAAGCACAATTTTCATTTAAGTTTTATAATAAAAATGAACAAGTAGAACTTGGTCAGAAAGAGCTATATGAACCACGATGCAGAAAGTGTTTTAATGAAGGAATGGGAAAGTAATAATAGGATATAAATATATCAAATCTCCATAAAAGCGATACTGGTCGTTTATAATGAACAAGGATGGTTTGATAATTATCAAAAGCAGTGATAACTGCATAGGTAGAAAAACAAAGCCATCAATCCAGCTTATAATTCCATTAACCAACAAGATAAAGGTTAAAAATATGGATAGTCCAATTCCTATTTGAATAAACTGTTTCAATTTTTTTGGAGAATAAAAATGAGCAATTGATAACATTTTATCTTTTTGATCAGACAACCTATCGAAGTAAGAAAAAATGAAAAGATTAGCAAGATTTATTAAATATAGAACTCCAAAGACTCCAAAAATATATGGTAAATTAATTTCTGAGTAATGTTCAAGGACTGGTGTAATCACAAAACCAATAGTAACCACAAGTGCAATATATATTTCTTTAAATAATCGTAATTTTAAATGCCTCCTTGATATGATATAATTCATTAAAAAATGAATTACGGTTAAAATAGATAAACAAAATACGTAGGTATAATATATTCTGGATAATTTTAGAGATAATACCAGTAAGATGAATATAGAAATGAAAACAATAAATATAATTTGACGATGTTTATAAAAATGATACCTATGCCTTGTAGAACTTGCATGTTCTTTGAGCTGTATTGCATCCAATAAATGATCGATTGTATAAATTATCCAAGTTCCTAATGATAATCCAGCACCAACTATAAAATTAGGCTGAACATCATATCTTTTGCTAAAATAGAGATATAAAGAAAAGGTCCCGAGGGCAACTAATAGACTGAATGTATTGGTAAACTTAATTAATGCATGATATATGCTCAATCGTTTCACAAACGATGCGTATCTTACTCTATAGCTAAAACTGATTCAACTTCAGGGAGTAATTTTTTAATGCTTTCTTCGATGCCCGCTTTCATAGTTAAATGACTAATATTACAAGTACTACAGGCTCCTAATAATCTTAAAGACACTACCTTATTTTGATAAGATATAAATTCTACATCCCCCCCATCTTGTTGTAGAAAAGGTCGAATACTATTCAGGGCTTCTTCAATTTTTGACTCGGTAGACACCATATTCTATTCAAATGTATTGCAATTTTACTGATTAGCTGCTAATATGGATAGTTTCTGTACAATTTTACCCGTAATTGACAAGTAATTTGCTTCCAAATTTGCAAAGGTTTTATTTTCTTTTATTGGAATTTCTCCTAAGAAATCAATACCGGCCTCATCACATAATTGTTGTCCACCACCTTGACCAAAGATATAATACTTTTTGCCATCATCGTTAGGTTGGAAAAAGCTCATATTTTCAATCAAACCAATCATATTTTGAGCGATGTGTGGATTTTGAAACATATCTATAGCTTTCCTTGTATCAGAAACAGCAACTTCTTCTGGTGTAGTTACGAGTACAACACCACTTAGAGGTATGTGTTGAATAATACTTAAATGAATGTCTCCTGTTCCCGGCGGTAAGTCTACAAAAAGATAGTCTAAACTACCCCATTTTACATCACTACAAAATTGAGAAATAGCCTTAGACAACATAGGACCTCTCCAGACTAATGCTTGTTTTCGCTCAACTAAATAAGCCATACTCATCGTTTGAATACCCTCTACTTCAATGGGTTTCATTAACTCACCATCCATAAGCGGTTTACGATCTTTCGTATTCAAAAGTGTAGGGATTGAAGGCCCATGAATATCCGCATCTAACAATCCCACTTTGGCCCCAGCTTTTGCGAGTGTTTTAGCTAAATTAATAGCAACAGTACTCTTTCCAACACCTCCTTTTCCAGAGGCCACTGCTACAATATTTTTTATACCTGACAAAACTGAATTATTGTCTCGGCTTTGTTGCACATTTGAAGTAATATTAATTTTTATAATGGCCTCCTTATTTACCATGGTTTTAATAGCATTCTTGCACGCATTGGCAATGGTATCTTTTAATGGACAAGCTGGAGTAGTAAGTACCAAATCAAAAAAGATAGTATTCTCTTCTATTTCGATATTTTGGATCATATTTAGGCTTACCAAATCTTTTTTTAAATCCGGATCTTCTACATAACTTAAAGCTTTTAATATTTCTTTATTATTCATTTTTTCTTGTAAAACAAAAGTCTCTTATTCATTTTCATGACAAACCATTTTACAAATTTGTGTTGTCCTAATAAGGTACCTATAACAAACAGAAATATCTGATAAACAAAATAAACAAGAACAATAGTTACGATAAGTTCATACCAATGTAATTCTGAATAATTGGCTTTATTAAATAAAAAGAGTGTAATTGGTTTTCGGACAAATACAATAGAGGAACCTGTTATAGCAAAAATGATAAAAATCCAAATCAATGTTAAGTTTGATTGAATACCCCATTTCTCTTTCAGTTTATTGGTTAGATTCACTATTTAGATATGGAGGCAAAGCTAAATAATAAATATTTCTAAATAGATAAAATTATACATCCATAAAAAATTGGGGCAGCCTAGCTGCCCCAATTCAGTTATATTTAGTTTTAGTTGTATTAATATACCAATTTAAAATCAACTCGTCGATTGAATGATCTCCCTCTTCGAGTGGAGTTGTCAGCAACTGGCTTAGTTTCTCCATATCCTATTGCAGACATTCTTTCTGGTGATATTCCTTTAGTAATTAAATAATTCTTAACTGACTCCGTTCTTTTTTGTGAGAGTAATAAATTATCAGCATCGTCACCTTGATTATCTGTATGTCCTTCTATAATAACTTTAGCTTCTTTGTACTCATTTAAAATTTCTGCCAGAAAATCTAAATTCTCAAAAGATTCTGTTTTCAACACTTCTTTGCCTGTTTCAAAGAAAATACCTTTAGCGGCTAATTTTATTTTTTCTTTAACTTCTTGCTTTATTTCTGGACATCCTTTATTCTCTTTTATACCAGCAACTGTGGGGCAAACATCCAAATGATCATACACTCCATCACCATCCGAATCTGGACAACCTTGACCCTCAAGAGTGCCTGATTTTAAAGGGCATTTATCATCCGCATCCGTAATCCCATCACCGTCAGAGTCTGGACAACCTTTAAATTCAGCTAATCCTGGAACTTTAGGACAATTATCTTCTGCATCTGTAATTCCATCACCATCTGTATCAGGACATCCATTAAATTGAGGTAATCCTGGCGTATTTGGACATTTATCCTCTTCATTAATAATACCGTCATTATCGTCGTCCATTGGACAACCCACTGTATCAACAGCATAATTTTCAGGTGTATTTGGACACATATCAAATTTATTAGCAATACCATCACCATCCTCATCCTTAATTCTGTATGAACTTCCTCCATCACCACCGAAGTTAAACACAATACCGAAAGAATGGTAGGCATAGATATCATGAAGTGGTTTATTGCCTTCTGCAGCACTGTTTAATCTTGCACCAGCTGGCATATATGGACTTGCATCGTAATTGTCATCAAAAGAGTAATTAAATTGCTCACTAATGACTAGGTCAATAGCATCTGTAACACCAATTTTCAATCCTAATCCTGCATTCCAATGCGAGGCAATCCAAGATCGGTCTAATGAATACCCTTCATATTCAGGTGTTAATGTTAATGGTGTAAACTTAGATACAGACGACATAGCTCCCCAGCCTGCTCTCAAGAAAGGTTTGAAACGAACATCTTCATCAAGGATATACCCATTATTTAATTTATAGGTTAGCCCGATCATACCCTCTGTAACACGAGATCTGAAACCAACTCTGCTATAATCTGCCCTTTGAACGTCCCAAACTGTTTTGTAAAAACCAATATCACCAGCACCTCCATAAATATTTACATCGAAAGAAGAATTTATGTACATTCCAAAAGCTCCTCCAATGCCTTGATAATCAGGGCTATTTTTGAAATATAGTGCGGAACCTAAGTCGCCATGATATTCACGAAGTCCACCATTTACCTCAATACCATACTTCTTGTAAGAAGTTTGTGCATTGGAAGAAAACGTAAAGAACAATAAAAATAAAAAAGTTATTTTGTGTAAATTTTGATGCATGATGGCTTAATTGTTGTAGCAATATTACATTATTATGACTAAACTTCAAAAAAATATTTTTATGCCATAATATTGGTCCCTTCTGAACAATTTTGACAGATATCAATATTTTTTCTGCTCCTTAAAATCAATTTTCTAAAGCGACCATACTCCTCCCCTCTCCATATTTTTTTAAATGCTTTTTGGTTTAATTCTCCTATTTGATAGGTTCCGTCTTTGTCAAAACAACACGGAACAACCTTTCCATCCCAAGTAATAACACAGGCATGCCACATTCGCCAGCAGTGGCTCAACAAACCATTTTTAATTTTGTAGGAAAGGCCTTTCTTGATGTATCTGGAATACTTTGGATCTTTTGGCAACAAATCACTACCTGATTCAAAATTATAAATCTGAGCTGTTTTAAGTGATAAAAGATCTACACCTATTTCCTTTGCTAATTTTTGAATTTCATCCACTTCATGCTCATTGTGACCAAACACTATAAACTGCCAAATTATAAATGGAGTTTTGGATTTTAATTTTTTCTTCCAGTGGACCATTTTTTTTGTTCCCTCTATGACTTTTTTATAGTCACCACCCAATCGATATTTTCCATAACTTTCTTGATTTGTTCCGTCTATTGATATAATCAACCTTTTTAAACCACTTTCTACAGTATCTCTACAGTTGTTATCATTTAAATAATGTGCATTACTTGATGTAGCTGTATATATATTTTGACTTGAAGCATAGCTTACCATTGATAAAAAATCTTTGTTCAAGTATGGCTCGCCCTGAAAATAATAGGTAATATAGGTTAATTCATTGGACAATTGATCAATGATAGATTGATTTAGATCGGGAGCTAGCATCCCAATAGGGCGCGAAAATGAACGTAGACCACTTGGGCATTCTGGACAACGAAGATTACAACTGGTAGTGGGTTCTATAGAAATAGCAATTGGATAACCAACATGAAAATTTTTTTTTGTAGCCTTACTTAGGTAATAACTAAATAAAATTTGAGCTGCATTGATCAATCGTTTGGGGCGGAGCGTTCTTAAGTAATAAAGACCATCCGTTAATTGCGCTTTTATGGACATTAAATAAGTTGATCTCTTTTTACGATATAAAATATGGAGGTAATCATACTGAATATGAGGTAGCTAACATTCATCATCCAACCTGACAATCCAAAATGGAAGACATAAAAAGTAGCCCCCAATACAAAAATATTTCCTGATATGAATAAATGAAGGCCAATCTGTTTCATTTTACGAAGAAAAATACCTCCAATGAGTGCAACAATACAACCTATCATTCGAAATAAGCTAACTTTTTTGTATTTAACTTCTATTAAATTGGCTTCAATATCTTCCATAAAATTTTTATAAACTCTCTTTAAATTAGGATCAGGCAAATCGGTAGATTGAGCCTCTATGGATGTTAAAAGACTTTCTCTTAAAAAATTAACACTATCTGGATTCCGATACGATTCAATATTGCTCGCTATCATAAAAGACAGAATCAGAGTTACCATAAAACCAAATACTGAATGCCACTTTATTGAGCTCATGAATAGAACAAAATTAACAAAAATGGCTTCATGGAAGTAGAACCGTATAAAATTCAATAAAAGCTCATATATCATCAGATATAATCATCAAATGATCGCTATTTTTTAATTTTTATTACCTTTGTATTTTATTTTAAATAAAAACTTTTTGGCTATGGTTAGACTTTTATCAAACTGCTTTTTTTCTTGTTAAGTGGAGTCATTTTTGCTCAATCAACTATTGATGTTACTATTTTAGGCGATGGAAAGGTAACTAGCTCTCCTACGGGAATTGATTGTAGAGGATGCAATACTGGAGCATCTCTGACTTATTATGTTTCCGATAATGGTAGCGACAATAACGACGGACTCACCACAAACACTCCTTTTCAAACATTTGAATATGCCTTTGAAAAGATGAAACCTGGGGATAATTTAGAATATCTACAAGGTAAGAAGTGGTATCGGGAAATGGAAATAGCCAACATCAAATTGATTATTCATATATTGATAATCATATCGGCAAAACACAAAACACTATATTTTACCGTTTAAAGCAAATAGATTTTGATGGAGCGTTTGAATATTCGTCTATACGTGTAGTTCACTTTAAAAAAGAGGTAGATTTTACCATGGGGTTGACTGCTTATCCTAATCCATTCTCGAACGAAGTGACCGTTGCGTTAAGTTTGCCACTTGGAGAAACCTATAACCTTGAAGTAACAAATTTAAATAGATTACCAATTTATAAAGAAGATTACACTTTCACAACAGGTATTCATAAATTGGACTTATCCGAATGGAGTTCTGGTATTTACATTGTCAGAGTAGTTTCTAACCATGAAACGAAGCGTATTAAAATTATAAAGCAGTAGGACGTATGTTTTTTTATTGCTTTTTATAATCACTCATACATATGGAAGTTGACTAACTGCAGTATATTATTAAATCTTCTTGTTTTTCCAACAATATGAAAAATGATCGCTGACCATTCCAATAGATTCCATAAAAGCCATACACGTAGTGCTTCCAATAAACATAAAACCTCTACTTTTTAGGTCTTTAGCCATAGCATCGCTTTCGGGTATTGTTTTTTTTACCTCTTCCCAAGAATCAATGGGAATGACAATCGTTGAATAATTAGTGAATTGCCAAATGTACCTGTCAAAACTTCCATACTCATCTTGTATCTGAATAAATTTTTGAGCATTGCGAATAGCTGCTAAAATTTTAGCTTTATGTCGAATTATACTGGCATTTTTCATAAGTTCATGGACTTTTAAATCGTTATATGAAGCAATTAAATTAACTTCAAATTGATCAAAAGCAGATCTAAAATTTTCTCTCTTTTTAAGAATTGTGTGCCAACTCAAGCCAGCCTGAAATGTTTCCAAAAGTAAAAATTCAAATAAGGTAGAATCATCATGACAAACCTCACCCCATTCCTCATCGTGATAGTGAACATATTGTTCATCTTTCAAACACCAAGGACATCGCTTTTTTTGGTCTTGTATTAAATCTGTTTTCATACATTATAAAAATATAAACGTTAAAATTGAAAATAAATAAATGGCTGAATGGTCGTAGATCTGACTTGAAAGATGATAAAAATAATTAGGCTAAATACTATTACTTGAATAAAAACTGGTATTCTAGAATAGTAGATTCTTATATTTTCCTTGAAACGATCAGGTATAAAATGAAGGAGAAAACCCAAACCTATACATAAAAAGGGTTTCCAATATCCCGTTATGCGATCAGAAATACCCCAAAAATTAAAGGTGTACACTACTTTTTGAATCATAATATTGACTATTTCTATACTGGATGCCCTGAAATACATCCATGAAAATGCAACAAAATGAAATGTAATCGCCCATGAAATTATTGTCCAACTAATATTTTTCCCAATGTTTAAAGCACTACCCCAAATTTTATGAATAGTTAAACCTATTCCGTGTATCAGCCCCCAAATAATAAACTTTAGAGCAGCACCATGCCATAGTCCCCCTAATATCATAGTAATTAGAATATTTATCACAGAACGAAGTTTTCCTTTTCGATTTCCTCCTAACGGAATATATAAATAATCCTTTAACCATAAGGATAAAGAAATATGCCATTTTCTCCAAAAATCAGTTATTGAAGTAGCTTTATATGGACTGTTGAAGTTGATTGGAAGTTTGAATCCAAGCAAAGCTGCAAGGCCAATAGCCATATCTGAATACCCAGAAAAGTCGCAGTATATTTGAATAGTATAGCCATAAACAGCCATAAGGTTCATAAAACCTGTATAAAGCTCAGGAGACTCAAAAACTCGATCTACGAAATTTATACTAATGTAGTCGCTTATTAGAACTTTTTTTACTAAGCCTCCAATAATCAGTAAAACTGCCAAACTGAACTCTCTTTTACTTAACAAAAAAGGTTTTCTTATTTGGGGTATAAAGTCTATTGCCCTCACAATAGGTCCAGCAACTAATTGTGGGAAAAAAGAAACAAAAAAAGCGAAATCAAAAAAATCTTTGCATGGTTCAACATTCCTTCTGTAAATATCTATACTGTAACTCAAAGTTTGGAATGTATAGAACGATATCCCAACCGGTAGGATAATTTCAGTTATATCAAATCCCGATTGAAATAATGAATTAGACCATATGGCTATAAAATTAACAGGTTGAAAATGTATTCCGATCAGTTCATTTATGATATCAACAATAAAATAGGAATACTTAAAGTAAAAGAGAAGACCTAAATTCGATAAGATACTTAAAAAAAGAAAAAATTTTCGACGTATTCCTTCATTTCTATCAATTAAAAAGCCATAAAAATAATCTAGAACTATACTCAATAACAGAATCAAAAAATAAAAACCACTACATTTATAGTAAAAAAATAAACTGAAGGCAAGTAAGTATATGTTTCGTAAACGATTGTGTGTATGAATGAGGCAATAAATCCCATACATCATCGTAAAAAAGAGTAAAAATAAATACTGACTAAATATCAATGGGCTATTTGCTGAAAAGCGAAATATATTATCAACATTCAACATAATTATTTACTCTAATGGATAGTATTTCATCAATGTTTGATATAATAAATCACCTTGTTTTTCATAACCTTTTACAGAGAAATGAATTAAATCCTTGGCTGCTAAACCTTGCTTTTGCCAATCTGAAATTGAATTTGATCCCCCCATTATCTGAAATAAATCCCATAAAGCTACGTTTTCCTCATATACTAATTCATGCAATACTTTCCTCAATGATTCTATGTTAACATTATCATATTTACGCTTATAAAAATGATCTGGAGGTGTGCTTAATAGAATAGGTAATGTTGGATTGTTGATCCTAATTCTACGAATTAAAATCCTATAATTCTCTTTAACACAACTTGCACAAAACTGATTAATAGTGGTATAACAATCATTCGTTCCAAGACTAATAATTAATAAATTAGGATTTAAATCTATAATATTTTGGCTGAAATCAGACAGTAAATATTGAGCTACTGTCGCTCCGTTAATTCCTGCAGCGTGATACAAAATACCTACAGAATCATTTTGTAAAACGATACCATTAAGTGTAGGCTGATCACCTGAGGAATGCGTTGATTTAAAATCAATTTGATGCAATGGTGATGTTGAACTAATTTCGGTATAACCGCTTTTTCGCTCCCATGTAACAATTGATTTATTATTAAATGGCAAAAAAGTACCGAATGTGTCCCAAAGTATGATTTTAGAAAATTTTGAAGGCCCGTTATAATCTACTTGAATTGAAAATTTTGCATTAGATCCAGGCCATAATGTATAACCTAAAATCCCAGTTTTTGCCTGATTGTTTTTTTTTCTTTTAGATAGTAAATTCCAATCCCCTTGATGATCAAATTTTACATCTGATGATCCATTACTATTAGCTATAGTATATGGGAAAACTAACCCCCTCCCAGAATTACCAAATTGATTTTGAAAATTTTTTCTAAGCTTTCCTGTAAAATAATCTGCTTGAATATGAGAGTCCCCAATATGCAAAATTGATACAATCTGATTGGCTTCACTGATTAATGCTAAATCCTCAAAAAATGAGTAAAGTGATTTTACATTGACGATACTATCATGAGTGGTATCTGACTTTTCATGATCTATATTGGGATACAAAAGCATACATATAGATATGAAATGACAAAGCATCAGTTGTATTTGCCTTTGTATTGTTTGCGAATATTGGCAACTATTTCTTTTACTTCCTGTTCTTGATCTTTTTTACAGATTAGTAATGCATCTTCCGTATCTATGACAAAGTATCCATCTAAATCCTTCAAGACGACTAATTTATGTTTGTCACTTACAACTAGGTTATTATTTGCATTGATAGCATGCAGGTTGGCATTCAAAACAGTATTTGAGGTGTCATTATGTAAATTTTCATGAACACTTTTCCATGTTCCCAAATCACTCCAGCCAAAATCTGAAGGTAATACATACACATTGTCTGCTTTTTCAAGTAATCCATTATCAATAGAAATACTTGTGATTGATGTATAAATTCGATCAATATGAGTATGCTCTATTGCAGTATTATAAGCTCCTTTTACTTCAGAAAAACTTAAATTTAACTCCGGCAAATAACTATTTAATGCTTTTAATATAGTGGGAACACTCCAAACAAACATTCCACTATTCCATAAAAAATCACCGCTGTCTAAAAATTTTTCAGCTAATTCTAAAGGTGGTTTTTCAGTAAACGTTTTCACCTTATTAATACCCGGCATAACTTCCTTTGACTCATACTGAATATATCCATAACCTGTATCAGGTCTATGAGGCTTGATACCCAAGGTCACTAATGCATCATTTTCTCTAGCATATTTAGTTGCTACATGTATTTTATGAATAAATGTATTATTATCTTGAATTAAATGGTCACTTGGTGCAACTATTAGCACACCTTTTTCTGATATTTCTGATATTTTATGTGCTGCATATGCAGCACAAGCTGCAGTATTTTTACCCAAAGGTTCACCTAATATTTGATTGTCAGATATAAATGGTAATTGCTCTTTTACTAAATGCTCATAATTTCTATTCGTAATTATGAATATGTTTTCTGCTGGAACTATATTCAAAAATCGATCATAGGCATCTTGTATTAGAGTTCTTCCCGTACCCAGTATATCAACAAATTGTTTGGGCTTGGACACCCTACTAACCGGCCAAAAACGACTTCCAATACCACCAGCTAAAATAATTGCGTACGTATCTTTTAATATTTTCATAACAATCCCTCTTTAATTAAATCTTGGATATGAATCATACCAGTAGGTCTACTATTTTCAACTAAAATGATATGATTTATTTTCTTTTCTTTTAAAAATTTAACCCCATCAATAGCCAACCTATTTCCGTTCATTGTTTGAGGGTTTGAAGTCATAATTTCTTTTGCTTTAAAATGACTTCCTGTCAATACTTTAGAAACCATCGCTGCGCCTTGTTCAAGCATTCTTCGTAAATCTCCATCAGTAATAATCCCTACTAACTCTGAATCAGAGGTAACAACTACAGCACCCATTCTTCCATTAGTCATAGCAAGAATACATCGTGGCAATATTTCATCTTGATCAACAGATGGTAATGCGTTCTTGTTAGCCAAATCATTGAGGGTGAGATATAACTTTTTCCCTAAAGCGCCACCTGGATGATATTTAGCAAAATCTTCCGATTTAAAATTCCGACATTTAATAAGCGCTACAGCTAAAGCATCCCCCATTGCTAACTGAGCAGTAGTACTTGTGGTTGGTGCAAGATTATTTGGACATGCTTCTAAATCTACAGTTGTGTCTAAAACATAATTGCTATTTTTAGCTAAAAAAGAATTCATATTTCCAGTAATACCAACCAACATATTGCCTCCATTAGCTATGGACGGAACAAGGGCAATAATCTCTGGACTTGTTCCACTTTTCGAAATACAAATTACGACATCATCTTGTTGAATCATCCCCAAATCACCATGTATTGCGTCAGCAGCATGCATGAATAATGCAGGTGTACCCGTACTGTTAAACGTAGCAACTATCTTCTGACCAATAATTGCACTTTTCCCAATCCCAGTAACGACAACTCTTCCATCTGAAACAAGTATATGATTCACTACATTTACAAAATTGTCACCCAATAAATCACTCAATTTTTTTAAACTCTGACTCTCCAGTAAAATAGTATCTCTCCCAATTTGAAGAATATCTTTATATTCTGACATATAATTTATGCAAATTAAAAAATAATTTCTGCAAGTGGTACAAACAGTATTATATTAGTGTAGTTATTTAAAAAATTATCGGAAAAAGTAAATATGACTACAAAAAATGTGGATTTGAAATCAAGTTTAAAGGAATTCTTTGGATTTGATTCTTTCAAAGGAATGCAAGAAGAGGTAATATCTACCATTCTTAAGGGAAAAGATTGTTTTGTTATCATGCCGACTGGAGCTGGAAAATCGCTTTGTTACCAATTGCCTGCACTTATAAGTGGTGGTACTGCTATCATAATATCTCCATTGATTGCATTAATGAAAAATCAAGTTGATGCAATTCGTGGATTTGGGGAAAGTGATTCTGTTGCTCATTTTTTAAATTCATCATTAACAAAAACCCAATCTGAAAAAGTAAAAAAAGATGTGTCCGAAGGTCGCACTAAAATGCTCTATGTGGCTCCTGAAACGTTAAAAAAAGATGATACAATTGAATTCTTACGATCTGTCAAAGTAAGCTTTGTTGCTGTAGATGAAGCGCACTGTATCTCGGAATGGGGACATGATTTTAGACCCGAATATAGACGTATAAAACAAATTGTAAAAGAAATTGATGACGTACCGATGGTAGCATTGACTGCTACGGCTACACCTAAAGTACAAATGGATATTCAAAAAAGTTTGAACATGCTAGATGCTCAAGTGTTCAAATCATCATTTAATCGAAGCAATTTATACTACGAAGTTCTTCCTAAAGGAAGTAAGGCACAAACGATGAAAGACCTTATTTCTTTTATAAATAAAAAGAAAGGGAAAAGCGGTATTGTATACTGCTTAAGCAGAAAAAAAACAGAAGAGGTTTCAGAAATTCTAATCGCCAATGGTATTAATGCATTACCCTACCATGCAGGTTTAGATGCAAAAACTCGAGCTTCCAACCAAGATAAATTTTTAATGGAAGATGCTGATGTAATATGTGCAACTATTGCTTTTGGTATGGGTATAGATAAACCAGATGTACGTTTTGTCATTCATTATGATGTCCCTAAATCATTGGAAGGGTATTATCAAGAAACAGGGCGAGCAGGAAGAGATGGAATGGAGGGCGATTGCATCTTATTTTTTAATCCAAAAGATACTGAAAAACTTGAAAAATTTTTAAAAGACAAACCTGTTGCAGAAAGAGAAATTGGCACACAGCTCATTTCAGAAATGGCTTTTTTTGCTGAATCCTCACAATGCAGAAGAAAATCTTTATTGCACTATTTTGGGGAAAATTTCGATGAGGATAACTGTAATAAAATGTGTGATAATTGTCGTAATCCCAGAGAAACAATAGATGCCACTAATTCACTTTCTACAGCACTTGAAATTATAAAACTTACTGATGGTAAAGTTGATTTAAAACACATCATTCATATTCTGTTGGGCAAGGCTACTCAAGAAGTAAAAGCATATAAACATAATTTATTTGAATACTTTGGGATTGGAAAGGAAAAAAGCGAGAATTACTGGAAAACGTTGATTCGTTTCGGACAGATAAATAATCTAATTCATAAAAATATTGAACTGTATGGTTTATTATCTATCAGTAAACAAGGGCTTGATTTTTTATCAAAACCGAAACCTGTAAATATCTCTTTAGATAAGGAATATGAACCAATTAGTGATGCCGATTTTAATACCATACAAATTGAAGCTGTTTATGATAAAGAACTTTATAGACAGCTGAAAGATTTGCAAAAAACTGTAGCTCAAGAAATGGGACTTCCACCCTATGTCATTTTCCAAGAAACCTCTTTAGAAGATATGGCTTTCAAGTATCCTATTACCATGGACGAAATGGAAAATATTACAGGTGTAGGAAAAAACAAAGCACAAAAATTTGGAATAGCATTTATTGAACTTATTGCAGATTATGTAGAAAAAAATAACATAGAACGTCCTGATGATCTAGTACTTAAGTCTGTAGTAAATAAAAGTGCTCGTAAAATTCATATCATACAAAATATTGATAAAAAAGTATCAATAGAAGATATTGCAAAAGGGCAAGGATTAGAATATGAAGAATTGATTGAAGAGCTAGAAGCTATTGTTTTCTCAGGAACTCAAGTAGACTTAATGTATTACATTGATGAGATTATTGATGAAGAAGGGCGAGATGAAATATATGAATACTTTAAATCAGAAGATACCGGAAGTATTGATGCAGCAGTCCAAGAATTTAATGGGGAGTTTACTCATGAAGAAATGAAAATTTTCCAAATTCAATTCATGAGTGATGTTGCAAATTAAAAAAAACAATTGTAAATTTGCACCCATTAATGGCTGATGGTGTAACTGGCAACACGTCTGTTTTTGGTACAGAAGAGTCCAGGTTCGAGCCCTGGTCGGCCAACAAATTATGAGAAGAAAGGTTTATTACCTTTCTTCTCTTTAAAACATACTCTAACGGATATAGTATTCCAATAGTTTATGATAATTACCTGAATAGGTAGTGAAAGTAAAACAAAGAATATGCCTTCATTTATAAATAAAGTAAAAATTTTTGCTGGATCAGGATCGCAAGGTATTGCTGAAAGAATTGCTAAATCCTACGGCCAAAATATTGGAAAAGTATCTCTGAATAGTTTTAGTGATGGAGAATTTCAACCCTGCATTGACGAAACAGTTCGCGGTTGCGATGTTTTTATCATTCAGTCAACTATGCCCCCAGCGGATAACCTTATGGAATTGCTCATGCTCATTGATGCAGCCAAAAGAGCTTCAGCTCACAAGGTAGTTGCAGTTATACCTTACTTTGGTTTAGCACGACAAGATCGAAAAGACAAACCTCGAGTACCTATAAGCTCTAAAATGGTTGCAAATATTCTTACTGCTGCTGGAGCCGATCGTGTAATGACTATGGATCTTCATGCACCACAGATTCAAGGGTTTTTTGACATCCCAGTAGATCATTTAGATTCTACTGTGATTTTCATACCCTACATTAAAAGTATACAAACCAATGATTTATTGTTAGCTGCTCCAGATGTTGGCGCGACGAAGAGAGTTCGAGAATTTGCCAAATACTTGGGTGTAGAAATGGTGATTTGTGACAAAGCAAGAAAACGTGCTAATGAAATAGCATCTATGACCGTAATTGGTGATGTAAAAGGTAAAGATGTTGTACTTATTGACGATATCTGTGACACTGCAAATACGCTATGCAAAGCTGCCGCACTTATTAAAGAAAAAGGAGCAAAATCTGTAAGAGCCGTTTGTACTCATCCTGTATTAAGTGGAAATGCCTACGTAAACTTAGAAAATTCAGTCTTAGAAGAAATTATGCTTTGCGATACTATCCCACTAAAAAGTGGAAATTATAGCAAAATAAAAGTGCTAAGCGTTGATAATCTATTTGCCAACGCTATCAGAAATGTCAGTGAATTTGGATCTATAAGTTCATTATTTAATATATCTGACACATACCAACAAGAATTAATATAACCCATAGAAAAAACATTAAAAATGAAAGTTATAGCATTAAAAGGCGACGTCCGAGAAAAATTAGGAAAATCCGCCACTAAGCAAGTTAGAAAAGAAGGAAAAGTACCTTGTGTAATTTATGGTAAAAATGAGAACACACATTTTTCAGTTTATCAAGCAGATTTTAAACATTTAGTTTATACACCAAATACATACTTAGTTCAAGTATCTATTGGTAATAACAAAAAATTAGCTAAAGTACAAGAACTACAATTTCATCCTGTATCTGAGGATATTATTCATGCAGATTTTTATGAGGTAAATGAAAATAGTCCTCTATCCATTCCTGTACCAGTAAAAATAGTAGGAAACTCTCCTGGTGTTATTGCTGGTGGTAAGCTTCAACTAAAAATTAAGAAATTGAACGTTTTTGGATTGATTTCTGATTTTCCAGAATACATTGAGGTAAATATTAGTGAATTAGAGATTGGAAAAAGCGTTAAAGTTAAAGACATTAGCCTAGATAATCTTACACTTCTAGATTCTGAAAATAACTCCATCGTTTCTTGTATCGTAACGAGAGCTGCTAGAAGTGCCGCTGGAAATGATGTTAACGATTCTGAAGAAGCAGAAACTGAAGAAGAAACTTCAGAATAATTCGTATTGAATCAACTTAAAAGTCCTTCATAGTTATGAAGGACTTTTTTTATATCCGATGCAAGCATCTTCAATCACTGAATCTATCAATTCAAACTCCCAATTATGAAGTTGTGATATTTTTTCATTGGAGTATAATTGCGATGATACGCTTGATTTAACCGTTTCTTTACTTAAGAATTTACCCATCTTAAAAAATTCTTGAATGCTAATGATTCCATAAATTATCCAATAAAGAAATCCCTTAACCTCAAGGTATGGCCTTTTTTTATGAAATTGATCTGCCATCATAAACGCAATTTCTTTGAATGATTTGTTCTCAGAAACAAGAATAAAACGCTCGCCAACAACATCGGATAAACATAATTTTTCAATAATTCTAGAAACATCTTTCACACCCACAAAACCCGTAACTCCGTTGCTGTAAAATGGAAAAGCGTTATTTGCATTTTTAAATAATTGAGAAGAACCGCTATCCCAGTCACCATAACCTAAAATAATTCCTGGATTTACAACAACGGCATCAAGACCTTCCTCTTTGGCTCTCCATAATTCAAGCTCACCAAGATGTTTGGTATATCCATAAAAACTATGTGGTTTTGTTGAAAACCATGAACTGGTTTCATCTGAAAATAAAGTTGAACTTGATTTAGAAATAGCTGAAATACTACTGCAATACAATAACTTTTTGACTTGAGAAGCTAAAGCAACATCGACCACATTTTTAGTGTAATTGTAATTAACTTGAAGAAGCTTCATTTTGTCCTTTTTGAAATAGGAAATTAAACCTGCAGCATGGATAACATAGTCACATTTTGAAAAAATTTCTTTTAAACCTAAAATATCGTGGAGTTCGCAGGACACCCAATTCAGGTTTGCATACTTTGATTCGTCAATATTATAATTGGATTTTACTAATTCATATTCCTCAAATGAGGCTTTGTCTCTATAAATAGCCCAAATGACATGATTTTGTTCAAGTAAGTGATGAATAATATGTACACCTAGAAAACCATTTGCACCTGTTATAGCAAAAATCATGTGATAGTTCGTTTAATTTTGTATCATACGAATATATTTAATGATAGAACATTACTTCAATAAAATAGATATTGAATTTAATTATAACCCCGATCAACTCGGATATGTAGTTGATTTCCATCTGAATAAATTTCCTACTTTAGAAAATGCTAAAATTGCCATAATTGGTGTTCATGAGGATAGCAATATTGTTCGAAGTCAATTATATGAACATAGCATAGGTAGCCAATTAAAAAATCAAATTGTTGATCTTGGAAATATTGCAGCGAGCGATCAAAACGAAATATTAGCAGCGCTTGAACTTGTGATCAGTGAACTTAAAGAATTAAATATTATGACAATCGTACTTGGTTTACGAATGCCATATATAAATGCGCTTGGAAGAGGGTTAAAAGATCATTATAAAGAAATAGAAATATCGTATGTTTCCCCAGATTTAGTAGGCATTAAAAAAGAAAATGATAACCACTTTTTTTCTCTACCTGATGTAGCCATAAAACAAATCCATTGTTTAGCTCATCAAATCCATTTTGTGTCACCAGATGTCAGTTTAATAATCGAAAAAGACCAATTTAGTCAATTACGGCTTGGTGAACTAAAAAACACAATTGAAAATGTAGAATTGTACTTAAGAGAGAGTCAGCTTCTATTGTTTGATATAAATGCTATCAAAACATCCTGTGCACCTGGTAAGATAAGGGTTAATCCAAGTGGTTTAAATAGTGATGAGGCATGCCAAATTGCAAGATATGCAGGGATGAGTGATGATATTTCTTGCTTTGGGTTGTGGGGGTTCGAACCTAGTTTAGACGCCAGGGATCTTACAGCATCTATGTGCGCTCAAATTTTATGGTATTATTTGGATGGTATAACGAACAGAAAAAATGATAAACCCAACCTTCATAATGAATTTGTAAAATACCGGTGTGACTTCAGTGAACATAATACACCCATACTTTTTTTAAAGAGCAAACGTACATCTCGATGGTGGATGAAAATCGAACATCCAGCAGAACCTGAAAATAGTGACTTAGCCATAACTATCCCATGCTCCTATGATGACTACATGGTAGCAGCCAATGGAGAAACCCCTGAAAGATATTTAAATGCTCTAAAATTATTAAAATAAGTTGTTAAACTGATCGTTAATGAATAGAATGTTTCGGAAAAGGACAATTAGTTTGCTTCTTATTTTTTTATTCTCAGTCATCATGATTCTCTCATCATGTTCGGCCAGAAATCAATGCAGTAAAAAAAATAAAACGAAAGTTGATATGGGTTGGCTTTAATCCGATTTAGTAAAATTCATTTTTTATTTTTACACATATTTTCAAACAAAATGGCATCTAATGTTGTATTATGTTAGTAGAAAGAGTTTACTTACATGAATAATGCACTGAGTATAAAGGATTTAGAAAATATTAGTGGCATAAAAGCACATACGATTAGGACTTGGGAAAAACGGTATGCCATATTTGAACCCAAACGAACACCAACCAACATTCGATACTATGATCATGATGATTTAAAAAAGCTACTGAATTTGGTTTCTGTATTAGATCATGGCATGAAAATAAGTAAAGCAAGTGCATTGTCTTCAAAAGATTTGAATACAATGATTGAAGATTTACAAAAACAAAACATAGATGCTGCTAAATCCAATATTATCAGTGATTTAATAATTGCTACGCTCAAATGTGATAACCAATTATTTGAATCTGTTTACCAAAAAAGCATCCATGAATTTGGTACTGAAGAAACCATAGAAACAATTATAAGTCCACTACTAATTAAAATAGGATTGATGTGGACTATTGATAAACTTAATCCTTCTCACGAACATTTTACTAGTCAGTTAGTAAGACAAAAACTATTTTCTGCAATCAATAATCTTCCATTTGTTCACTCCAAAGACCGATACGTTTTATATTTACCAGAAACTGAATTTCACGAAATTGGACTACTTTATTCCTATTACATACTCAGAAAAGAAAACAAAGAATGTATCTACTTGGGGGCAAATGTTCCACTTGAGGATGTTGAAGAATGCTGTTCAAATACTGATGCAAATACCATTGTTTGTGCATTCACTATATATCGTTCTAAAAACAGAATAGAAACTTATTTAAATACACTTATTAAAAAATTTCACGGCAAAAAAATTCTTGTTCATGGCCTCCCTGACATTTATCAAACAAATTATAAAGATTCAAACATTCAATTCATCTCAACCATACATGATTTAAGAAATCATCATTAATTATCGTAACTTTACACGTTTTAATGCCAAATCAGGTAAATATTGCCATCATAGGTTCAGGTTTTTCTTCTCTATCCAATGCTTGCTATCTAGCAAAGATGGGATACACTGTCGAAGTATTCGAAAAAAATAATTCCTTGGGAGGAAGAGCCAGATCAAAAGAAATAAACGGATTTGTTTTTGACATGGGTCCAAGTTGGTATTGGATGCCCGATGTTTTTGAAAGATTTTATGCCGATTTTAATACCTGTGTGGAAAAACACTATGATTTAATACGTCTTGATCCAAGTTACAGAGTATTCTGGAAAGATAAGCCTGATGATATCCCCGCTCAGATTGAGGAATTATATACGTATTTTGAAAAGTACGAAAAGGGTTCTGGAAAAAAATTACAAGAATTCCTACATCAAGCAAAAATAAAATACGAGGTGGGAATGAATGATTTTGTTACCAAACCTTCTCTTTCTTACATAGAATTCATTAGTTTAGGTATTGCTAAAAAAGCAATGTCACTTGATTTATTTAAATCTATAAGCAAACATATCAGACGCTATTTTACCCATCCTAGACTGATTGAACTTTTGGAATTTCCGGTACTATTTTTAGGAGCTAAACCTCGAAATACTCCAGCATTATATAGTTTGATGAATTATGCTGATATGGTAATGGGTACATGGTACCCAATGGGTGGTATGAATAATATTGTTCAAGCAATGGTATCTATTGCTAAAGGACTCAATGTAAAATTCAATACAAATGCAGCCGTAGAAGAAATTCTGATAGAAAATAACAGTTGTGTGGGTGTTGTGGTCAATGGAAAAAAACACAGTGCTGATGTTATTGTTAGCGGTGCAGATTATCATCATACTGAACAAAAACTACTACCTAAACCATATCGAATTTATTCAAATTCTTATTGGGAAAGTAGAACTATGGCCCCCAGTAGCCTACTTTATTATGTTGGATTGAATACACGATTAAAAGGCATCAAACATCATAACTTATTTTTTGATGAGGATTTCAATGAGCATGCTGTAGAGATTTACGATACGCACCAATGGCCCAAGAAACCATTGTTCTATATATGCAGTCCAAGTATTACTGATTCTAGTGTTGCCCCAAAAGGAAAAGAGAATTTATTCTTCTTGGTTCCAGTTTCAACTGAATTAAGTGATACCGAATCTATCAAAGAACAATATTTTACTATGATCTGCAACAGACTTGAAAAACATATCGGAGTAGATATTAGACCTCATATTGAGGTTTTTGAAAGTTTTGCTCATTCAGATTTTATTACTGAATATCACTCTTTTAAAGGGAACGCCTATGGATTAGCTAACACTTTGAGGCAAACAGCTATTCTAAAACCGAGGTGCAAAAACAAAAAATTGAAAAATTTATATTATATTGGTCAACTGACCGTGCCCGGTCCAGGTGTACCACCATCCATAATCTCTGGAAAAATAGTGGCTAACCTTATAAACCAAGAACACAAACTGTCATGAAAGATTTATATGATAAAATATCGCTAAAAACAAGCAAGATTGTTACTAATGAATATAGCACATCCTTTTCATTAGGAATTAAAATGCTTCATAAAGAAATTCGACAACCTGTATATGCCGTATATGGATTGGTAAGACTTGCCGATGAAATAGTGGATACATTTCATGAATTTAACAAAAAAGAGTTGTTAAACGATTTTAGAGCTCAAACTTTTAGAGCAATTGATGAAAAAATTAGCCTAAATCCCATTCTTAACAGTTTTCAACATGCTGTTAATTATTATCAAATTGATCACTGGTTGATTCATTCCTTTTTTGACAGTATGGTTATGGATTTAGAGGATCAAAAATATAATCAGGAAACCTTTGATAAATACATACTTGGTAGCGCACAAGTCGTTGGATTAATGTGTTTGAAGATTTTTTGCAATAGAGATACATCAAAATACGAAAGCTTAAAATCTGGAGCAATGAGTCTGGGTGCTGCTTTTCAAAAAGTAAATTTTTTACGTGATTTAAAAGCAGACAAGGAAACCTTGGGCCGAATTTATTTTCCTGGTATGAATGATCAAGAATGGACACCTGAACTAAAACGAAAAATTGAAGATGATATTAATCAAGATTTTGTTCAGGCTTTAGATGCTATCAATCAACTTCCATCTAACTCAAAATATGGTGTTTATACTGCTTATCGATACTATTTTAAACTTTTTAAAAAATTGGAAAATGCTAGTTTTGATGAATTGCTTAATAAACGATTAAGAGTTCCCAATACCACTAAATTTAGATTACTATTTACATCAAAGGTTAGACTTTCATTAGGTTCCTACTTTTTATGATTTATCTTAAATATACTATAATCACAATAATCACTTTTGTGTTCATGGAGTTTGTAGCCTGGTTTACGCACAAATATATTATGCACGGATTTTTATGGAAATTACATGAGGATCATCATCAAGTTAATCCCGGCTTTTTTGAAAAAAATGACGCTTTCTTTCTAATTTTCGCAATCCCTAGTGCTATTTGTTTTATCGTTGGTAGTAGTGTGACTGCATACTTTTTTCTTTTTTTTATAGGCATTGGTATTGCATTATATGGCGTCGCTTACTTCTTGGTACACGACATATTTATACACCAGCGTTTTAATCTTTTTAAGCGAACTAATCACAAGTATTTGAAGGCTATTCGGAAAGCTCACAAAGTCCATCATAAACATTTAAATAAGGAGTTTGGAGAATGCTTTGGTATGTTGGTTGTTCCTTTTAAGTATTTTAAAAATGCCAAGTAATGAATTTACTATATCTGTGGATTAATCTTGGAACTTTAAGCATCCCTTTTTTACTAAGCTTCAATAAAACAGGTCACTTTTATAAACGATGGAAACCACTTTTCATATCCATTATCATTCTTTTTTTTTGTGTTTTATCATGGGATATTTGGTTTGCCTATCAAAAAATATGGGGGTTTAATTCTGACTTTCTGATCGGAATTGACATATTCCATTTACCCATAGAAGAATGGTTATTTTTTATATGTGTACCCTATGCTTTTATGTTTCTATATGACCAATTGGTAGTTCTCAAAGCACCAAATTATCTGCAAAAGATTGAGTATATATTAGATTACATGATGATCGGAATTGCTACTCTTTTTTTAATTATAGGTTATCCGAAATTATATACTTGCACCGTTTCTATTTTAGTAATATTAACAACCAGTTTGGCTGTTTTTTTGAAAGCACCCAATAAAGGAATATTTTACACAAGCTATGTCATTATTTTAATGCCATTTACACTAGTAAACGGAGTTCTAACAGGGTACTTTACTGATAATCCAATCGTATGGTATAACAATGCGGAAAATTTAGGTATTCGTTTTTTGACGATTCCAATAGAAGATTTTTTATACTATTTTTTAATGTATGAAATCTGTTATCTTTCCTATGAACAAATAAAAAAAGCAATCTTCAAGATAGCTTGATTTATTTTATAAGTATACTCACTACCCTAAGTATGATTTTAAGATTTTGCTTTTACTGGATTTTCTTAGTCTTCGTAAAGCTTTTTCTTTAATTTGACGAACTCGCTCTCGGGTTAAACCTACTTTGTCAGAAATATCTTCCAGTGTATGCGCCGGTCCACCATCTAGACCATAATAATATTTTAAAACATCTCGTTCTTTTTCGGATAAAGTAGATATTACTCTATTAATTTCTTTACGAAGAGATTCATCCATCAAAGGTTGATCCGGGTTGGGTTCGTCATTGTTATCTAAAACTCCCAATAAACTATTATCTTCTCCTTCAATTAAAGGAGCATCAATCGAAAGATGTCTACCACTTGATTTAAATGCATTCTCAACTTCAGTGATACTAATCTCTAGCTCTTTGGCTATTTCTTCGGGTGTTGGTTCGCGCTCCTGCAATTGTTCCAAACGAGCTGCAGCAGCACTAATTCTACCAATACTACCTACCTTGTTAAGTGGTAATCGAACAATACGAGATTGGTCAGCTAACGCTTGAAGTATGGATTGACGAATCCACCATACTGCATATGAAATAAATTTAAAACCTCTAGTTTCATCAAAACGTTTAGCGGCTTTTATTAGGCCAAGATTCCCTTCGTTGATTAAGTCACCCAAGGTTAAACCTTGGTTTTGATATTGCTTAGAAACAGACACCACAAAACGTAGATTTGCATTCACCAACTTTTCTAATGCAGCTTGGTCACCATCCCTAATTCTTTGTGCTAACTCGACCTCTTCTTGGGCATCAATCATAGCCACTTTACTAATTTCATTAAGGTATTTATCAAGAGATTTATTCTCCCTATTAGTAAACTGTTTTGATATTTTTAACTGTCTCATTTTTAAATTGTAGTAGTGCTTTTTGAAAAGCTAATAAAATAGAATTTGCAAAGTTAACTTAAATACTGCAAAATTTGAATTATTTATATTGATTTTAGGGGCTTTACACTATAGCAAAAATTATGCCTAATCCTATTTTTATAAAATTCAATTGATGACTTAATGTTATTATTCGTCACTAAATAAAGATAGAAGTATCTAGAAAATGTATCTTTGTGCGTATAATGAATAAACCTGTAATTGGTATCACTATAGGAGATTTTAATGGTATTGGACCCGAACTAGTAATAAAAGCTCTATCTAACGAGTTAATCCTCAATTATTGCACACCAGTTGTATATGCCAACACCTATGTATTGAATTTTTATACCGATTTATTTGGCGTTGCACCACTCAATTTAAATATCGTTAGAAACAAATCTGATATTAGAACAAATCAAATTAATATTAGAAACTGTAGCAACGAACGTATTAACATTACTCCCGGAACTCCTAGTCAACAAGCTGGTAAATTTGCTTTCGATGCACTTCAATTATCCGTTGAGGATGTAAAAGCTGGCATCATAACAGATATTGTTACTTGTCCAATTGATAAAAAAACAGCTGCTGATAGTGGCTTAGAATTTAATGGACACACACAATTCTTTGCTAAAGTATTTGAATCCAATGTACTAATGATATTAATGGATGATAGCCTTAAAGTGTCTATGGTGACTGGTCATACACCCTTAAATGATGTTGTAAATAAGTTGACCTCAGAAGGTATAATAAATCATATCAAGGCAATGCACGATTATCTCAAAGCAGATTTTGCTATTTCTAAACCTAAATTGGCAGTCCTTGGAATTAACCCCCATGGAGGAGATAACGGATTAATTGGAAGTGAAGAAAAGGAAATTATTGCTCCAGCCATTAAACAAGCACAAGAGCTAGGAATTATGGCCATTGGACCATATGCGCCAGACGGTTTTTTTGGTTCTCAAAATATAAAAAATTTTGATGCCGTTATTGGTATGTATCATGACCAAGTTCTCATTCCTTTTAAACAATTATCATTTGCAGATGGTATTAATTATACCGCTGGATTGCCTATAGTACGTACATCTCCTGATCATGGTACTGCTTATGATATAGCAGGACAGGGAATAGCAGACATCTCATCCTTTATTAGTGCACTTTATTTGATTAAAAAAATTCGACGTAATCGACTAAATTTTTATGATAATTCGTTTGAGCAATTAAAATTTAAGGATCACAAAAGAGAAAAATTCAGTATTGGTGTGCCAAATTTGAGATAAGTATACCTTATTATTTACTATTTAATTCAAAATAAATATCTTTGCAAACTTTTGGAAGATGAAATTGTCTGACTTTGATATCGATTTTAATAAATTTAAAAACGAAAAAGATAGTTTTAAATTTCAATTAAAAGATACGTTCTTTGAGTTAAAAGATAATAGCTTATTCGATCAAGGAGAGGTTGAAGTTATCGTTAAATGTGAAAAATTTGAAAACACTTTAGTGCTTGATTATTCATTGAATGGTCACATTAATTCTCTGTGTGAGCGATGCTTAAATGATATTAAGATAAAAGTTAATTCTGTACGGCAAGATGTACTCAAACTAACTTTAAATGATGATTTGTTAAAGGAAGAAAATTATTTGTCCATAAATCATCCTATTTTTTCTGTTTATGATCCCATATACGAGCAAATCTGTTTAGATATGCCAACGCGAATAATTTGTAAAAACTCTTTAACTCAATATGAATGTAAAATAAACCATCCTAATGCCCACAAAAATAATGCGGTAGATGAACGATGGTCAGAACTTAAAAAATTAATAGAAAAATAAAATGGCACATCCTAAACGTAAGATTTCAAAAACAAGAAGAGACAAAAGAAGAACTCATTACAAGTTAGGCAATAGACAACTCCACAGAGACCCATCTACTGGAGAGGTTCACCTATATCATAGATTAAACTTGGAAACAGGAATGTATCGTGGTATACAAGTTCTTGAATCTAACGCTGAATAATTCGATATGAATATTGGCATAGATGCCATGGGGGGTGATTTTGCTCCCGAAGAATGTATTAAAGCAGTTGTTCATAAAGCATCTGATAAAGACTGCGATGCTCATTTTTTTGTTTTTGGTGAGGCCAAAGCATTAAAAGAGTATGTAACAGATTTGGACCTTCCCAACATTACAGTGATACATACTGGTGACAGCATTGGAATGGGAGAACATGCCACTAAGGCTGTTGCTGCTAAAAAAGATTCTAGTATAAATGTTGGAATGCATTACCTTGCTGAGGAAAAAATTGATGCTTTTCTTGGAGCTGGTAATACCGGTGCAATGATGGTTTCTGCACTTTATAACGTAAAACCTATACCCGGTATTGAAAGACCTGCTTTATCATCAGTGCTCCCACAACAAAGTGGTAAAACGGGTGTTTTAGTTGATGTTGGTGCTAATAGTGACGTAAAACCTGAAACGCTATCAAAATTTGCAATCCTTGGAAGAGAGTACGCTAAAGCTGTATATGGATTTGCTAATCCTCGTGTCGGATTAGTAAATATTGGTGAAGAAGCAGAGAAAGGAAATGTAACCACCAAAGCTGCATATCCTATTCTGAAAAATCAAAAAGGAATCCAATTTATAGGAAATGTAGAAGGACGAGATCTCTTTAATGATAATGTTGATGTAGCTGTATGTGACGGATTTACTGGAAATGTTATTGTTAAAACATGTGAAGGGTTTTTTTATAATCTCCTAAAAAGGGGTGTTGAAGACGACTTCCTTGGTAAATTCAACTTCCAAAATTATGGTGGCACACCAATTCTTGGAATCAAGAAAACAGTAATTGTTGGCCATGGCATTTCAAATAAAAAAACTTTTTTGAATATGATAAAACTATCAAAAAATATAGTAGAATCAGAATTAATTTCTAAAATTGAACAATCAATTTCTGAAACTTCAATAATTTAATCCAAAAATGAGAGCAGCTATAACAGCAGTCGGTGGGTATGTTCCTGAAAAAATCCTTACTAACAAAGAACTTGAAAATATGGTAGACACCTCCGATGAGTGGATACAATCAAGAACTGGAATTAAAGAACGTAGGATATTAGAAGATGGAAAAGCTACCAGTGATATATGTGTTGAAGCCATAAAACAAATCCTTGAGAAAAGAAAAATTAACGTACAAGAAATTGATTTGATTATAGTCGCCACTGTAACTCCTGATCATGTTTTTCCTGCTACAGCCAACATTGTTTCACACAAAATTGGTGCTATCAATTCATGGGGTTTTGATATGAGTGCGGCATGTTCTGGATTTTTATATGCTTTAGATACAGGGGCAAAATTTATTGAATCTGGAAAACATAAAAAAGTAATCGTTTGTGGAGCTGATAAAATGTCAGCTATAGTTGACTATCAAGATCGAAATACATGCGTAATATTTGGAGATGGTGGTGGTGCTGTTCTATTAGAGTCAAGTGAAGATGAAGATGGTATAATAGATAGTATTTTAAAATCAGATGGAATTGGACTTGATTACCTCCACCAAAAGGCAGGAGGATCATTACATCCACCAACACATGAAACTATAGATAAAAGAATGCATTACGTATTCCAAGAAGGAAAAACAGTTTTCAAATTTGCAGTTACTAATATGGCAGAAGTTAGCAGAGAAATTATGGATAGAAATAATCTAACTGGAGATGATATTGATTTTTTATGTGCTCATCAAGCCAACTTAAGAATTATTGACGCAACTGCTAAAAGAATGGAACTTGATGAACACAAGGTGCTCATAAATATTAAAAAGTATGGTAATACTACTGCTGGAACCATTCCATTACTTTTCTCTGATTTTGAATCTAAATTTAAAAAAGGAGACAATATAGTCTTAGCAGCATTTGGAGGAGGCTTTACTTGGGGTGCTATATATTTGAAATGGGCATATAATTCACAATAGATTATAAAATAATATACTATTTTCGCTTAAGAATTTAAAGATATGGACTTAAAAGAAATTCAGACTTTAATCAAATTTATTTCGTCTTCAAAAGTTGATGAGGTAGCTATTGAACAAAAAGATTTTAAAATCAAAATCAAACGTAACAACCAAAACAATACGGCTATAGCAACACCACCTGTTATGGTTCAAGAAATTGTTGCCCCTCAGACACAATCGATTGAAGCACAACAGGTAAATACCCCTGCAGAACCATCTAAACCTGCTGAAAGTGCAGATAATACGGAGGCAATTAAATCTCCCATGATTGGTACATTCTATCGAAAATCATCACCAGACAAACCTGTTTTTGTTGAAGTAGGTGACATTATAGAAAAAGGCCAAGTTTTATGTATCATAGAAGCCATGAAACTTTTTAACGAAATAGAATCAGAAGTTAGTGGTAAAATTGTAAAAGTATTGGTAGAAGATTCACAACCCGTTGAATATGACCAACCCCTATTCATCATCGAGCCAAACTAATTAGTCAAAACTCCTATGTTTAAAAAGATATTAATCGCAAACAGAGGCGAAATAGCACTTCGTGTAATTAGAACTTGTAAAGAAATGGGTATAGCAACTGTTGCTGTATATTCTACAGCTGATCAAGACAGTTTACATGTAAAGTTTGCCGATGAAGCCGTTTGTATTGGTCCTCCATCAAGTACATTATCCTACTTAAACATGCCTAATATTATAGCGGCTGCAGAAATAACCAATGCCGATGCCATTCATCCAGGATATGGTTTTCTGTCAGAAAATGCACGATTTTCAGAAATGTGTAGAGATCATGGCATTAAATTCATTGGTGCGAGTCCAGAAATGATTGAGGGAATGGGAGATAAATCGAATGCCAAAGCAACCATGATAGCTGCTGGAGTGCCCTGTGTACCTGGATCAGAAGGGCTTTTAAAAGATGTTAAAGAAGGTAAGAAAATTGCAAAAAATATTGGTTATCCAGTTATGTTAAAAGCTACAGCTGGAGGTGGTGGAAGAGGTATGCGACTCATTTGGAAAGATGAAGATTTTGACGAAGCCTGGAGCAGTGCAAGAACTGAATCAAAAGCAGCTTTTGGTAATGATGGAATGTATCTTGAAAAATTTGTTGAAGAGCCCCGCCACATTGAAATCCAAATAGCTGGAGATCAATATGGAAAAGTATGTCATTTATCTGAACGAGATTGTTCAATACAACGGAGACATCAAAAACTAATAGAAGAAGCACCCTCTCCATTTGCTGATGAAGAATTAAGAAATAAAATGGGAGAAGCTGCAATTAAAGCAGGTGAAGCCATAAATTATGAAGGTGTTGGTACAGTTGAGTTTTTAGTAGATAAATACAAAAACTTCTACTTCATGGAAATGAATGTGAGAATTCAAGTAGAACACCCTGTAACTGAAGAAATAATCAATTTTGACCTAATCAAAGAGCAAATTAAAATTGCTGCTGGTCACCCAATCAGTGGTCAAAACTATTTACCTCAAAAACATTCTATTGAATGTAGAATAAATGCTGAAGACCCATTTAATGATTTTAGACCAAGTCCAGGAAAAATTGATGTATTACACAAACCAGGAGGTCATGGTGTTCGTGTAGACACTCATATTTATGCCGGATATACCATTCCGCCACATTACGATTCTATGGTTGCAAAACTCATCGTTTCTGCTCAAACAAGAGAGGAATGTATTTTAAAAATGGAACGAGCCTTATCCGAATTTGTTGTGGAAGGAATCAAGACTACAATACCCCTTCACCTTAAGCTTATGAGAGATCCTGATTTTAAAGCTGGAAACTTCACAACTAAGTTTATGGAGACTTTTGATATAAATAAAATAAATTAAGTCAGGCCGCTTCTGCTTCTACAGATTCCACTTCAGGTATCATTCGCTTCAATAAATTTTCTATTCCTGCCTTCAAGGTGAGTGTGCTACTTGGACAACCACTACATGAACCTTTCATAGAAACTGTCACCACCCCTTTTTCGAAACTCTTATAATCAATAGCTCCACCATCCATTTCCACTGCAGGTTTTACATGATCTTCTAATAGCTGTTTGATTTTAATTACCACTTCTGACTCTTCTTCTTGTGTAAGATTTTCTTTAATCGTAACTATGGGTTTTTCAGATTCCAAATAAGTTTGAACAAACTTTTTCAGTTCAGGAATAATATCAAACCAATCATATTCTTGTTTTTTAGTTACTGAAACAAAATTATTCATTATAAAAACCCCTTTTACAAAATCATATGTAAACAGCTCCTCAGCCATTGGACAATTTTCAAGATTTTCTTTTGTTCTAAAATCAATACTATCGTTTGGCAAAATCATTTTGTTAGCAACAAACTTCATTGACTCAGGATTTGGAGTTTTTTCGGAGTAAACGGTAACTATTTCTGATAATTCCATACTTTTATTTTAACATTACAAAGGTATTATTTGTTTTGTTATGATGGGTTAAAAAGCCTATCTAAATATATAGAGCCTAAAATATCTTCTATGAATAAGTATTAAATGAGCACCAATAGCAATCATCTTCGTTACAACCCTGATCGAATTCTAAATTCTGGATACGTTGGTAGCTATCTTTAATTTGATTTTTAACAAACATATATTCCTCCTCATTAAAATTAATAGTATGTTTTTTAAATGTATCATCAACTGGCTCTATAAAATCTATTTCTCCAGATAACACTGTAATAGGATTTGATTTATTACTCTCTAAAAGTGCTTTATAAAATAAAATTTGTCGCCAATAATCTCCACCACATCTTTTTTCAAAATTTTTCTCATGGGGATTATCTTCAAGACTTATTGGAGGATTAATTTTTGTTTTACCATATTTATATTGGCCTGTTTTAAAATCAACGACATGTGCCTCTCTTCCGTTGAGAACTAATTTGTCGATTTGGCCTCGAATAGGTATTCCCTCGATCTCACAATTATTTAAATACACTTCAGTTTCAACATTTACCTCTTTTTTAATTTCGTTTTCATATGCTTTATAATACTTTGATAAAATAGTATTTCCATAAAATATACGTCTTTCAAAGTTTGCGTCAGTAAATGATTCTCTGCTTGCTTTCATTTTTTGGGTAAATGTATTCCTTAAAATATCAATTGCATCTTCTGATGAACCTACTGATCTAGACGAACTATAAAGTTCATCTAATGCTGCATGAATAGCAGAACCAAAAGTCATAGTGTCGTTTTTAGCTGAAGGTACTCGTATAATATTTTGATAAAAAAATGAAACAGGACATTTAAGATAACTGTTTAAATTGGTAGCACTCATCCTAAAGTTTTCTACTTCTTTTTTGACAAAATCCTGATGATATAAAGAAAGTACTTTCTGTTCTTTGGGTTGCAACATAAAATCAAAAAAATGAAGTATGTCTGATTCTGATGCAAACACATTTTCTACGTTACAAGTTTTGCTTTCAAGTACTTCTTCTACAAATAAACTTCGAACTATTGGTTTTTCTTTTTCGTCTTTTTCAAAATAGCTTAGTTCTAAGTGTTTTCGTGCGCGAGTTAAACCAACATAAAAAAGTCTTCTAGATTCTTCTTTCAGCGCTTCTTTAGGCTCACCTGGCAATATGATATTTAGTCTGAATGGTAAATCATTTTTTTCTTTCTCCCAATTATTTTCAGTACATCCAATCATGAAAACGTAATCAAATTGCAACCCCTTAGAACTATGGACCGTCATTAAATTGACACCATTTACACCATATATTATTTTATTTAACTTTAAACCAATTTTGTTAACTTTAAGTAGCTCTATTTTTTCTAAAAATTCAGTCAAGAGCAAATAAGGATTTCTTGCTGTTTCTTCCTTCAGAAAATTATAATATGTTTTTAGGCATTGTATTTTGAAATTGGCATCTTGACTTTTTAATGAATCAGAAACAAACCCTAATTTTGACATAAATTTTTCTACAAAATCTTGTAGTGTAGTTTTGTGTAGCTCCTTAACCCAATAATCGATATCTTTTAAAAAGAGCTTTAGTTCGTGCACACTCTCATGGGATATATCTAGTTGTGAATCAATATTATGAAGCTGCTCTCTCCATCCTCTACTTTTGTCTTTTGAAATCTGATTGCTCATTTTTCCAATATCAAGTGAAGTAATATGGTTAAAATCATGTGAATACATGATAGAAAAAAGTAAATGATGACCACTATCTAATTTTTTAGCCTCACAGGCAATATAGGTAAGAAAAGTATTGAGTTGATTAACAATTGGCACTTGTAATACATCCTGGGTCTTGGCAACACTGTAACTTATTCCCTCACGTTCTAAGTATTTAATTAATTCAATACTTTGACTATGTTTTCTATACAATATACCTATGTCAGATAAGGAAACGCCCTGATTGACCAAATCTTTCAACTTGGTTGTTAAGCTTACAATTTCGTGAAATGTATTCGGGTACTCCATTACATGTATTGCTGGATGAATGGTTGCTATATCTGAATTAGAAGCTACAATATTTTTATTAATATCTGGAATAATACCCACTAACCTTTCATTATTGTTTTGAATTAAATAATTACTTGCATCCAAAATATGTTGGCTTGAACGATAATTTTGATCCAATACAACTAAATTTACGAAGGGCCTATATTTCAGATAAAAATTACGAATATTTTCAACATTGGCTCCTTGAAACTTGAATATGGATTGATCGTCATCCCCCACAACAAATACATTTGGGTTTTCCCAATAATTTATCAATACATAAAGCAAATCATTCTGGATTCCATTCGTATCCTGATACTCGTCAACTAAAAAATAGTGAAATGCTTCTTGATATTTTAATAGTAATGTTTCATCACTCTGAAATACATTCAAAACCCATCGAAGCATATCGTTAAAATCATATCGATTTCTTATTTTCAATTTTTGCTCATATACGTCTAAAAGCTGAGAGGCCTCCTTCAGTTTATCCAATCCCTTGGAAAAAAGCGCATATTTTTTTTCATTTAGATCTCCAGCTAGCTTGTTACCTGTTTTTCTTTTGTAATAAAAGCTTTCATCATTGAGTGCTTCTGATTTTGCTACTTTAATTTTCATAGCAATATCTGCAGAAGACAAGTTATCCTTTTTTAATAAACCAAATAAGTTACGTAAAGGTCGTACTTCATAATAAACATCACCTACATATCTTTTCAAAAGACTCTGATTAGGTAACTCATCAATAATTTCTCGTAAAACTTCAATGACTTCCAATTCAGAAATAGCTTCTAAATGCTGTATGCCAAAAACATCTTTGTTTTCTTGTATGACCATATTACAAAAGCTGTGATACGTGTAAATATTTACTTTATAAGACGCAGAACCAATAAAAGAATTCAGTCGCTTTCTTAATTCAGTAGTTGCTGCCTCGGTGAATGTAAGACAAAGTATATTTTCAGGTTGTGTGTCAGTATGTAATAATATGTTTGCAATTCTAGCCCCCAACACTTCTGTTTTTCCTGTTCCAGGTCCGGCAACTACCATTACTGTACCATCAATCTTGTCTACGGCTTTTTGTTGATTATGATTTAGTTTTTTATAAATTTCTGAAAAATGCATAGTAAGGTTTCGAATGTAAATAGATTTTAATAAAATACAGTGAAGCCAAAAATTATCCAATGACTATTTTTTAACCGCAGAAATAATTTCATTTTTTTTTGCAACTATTTAACAAATCCGTGTCTAATTTTATATATTTGAAATTATAAACAATTTATTGAACGTAACTAACTAATTATTATGGTAAAAACAAATACTCAATTTTCAATCTTTAAACGATTGATTAGCAAAGTTTTAACATCTCTATCTTTGCTGCTACTCACTTTTGGAGCATCTGCTCAAAGCTATTCTCAACCCAACCACATTTTTGGTTGCGCGTACAGTGCAACAGCTCTTAGGTATGGCGCTATTGAAGAAATAGTAATTGAAGATGCTAATGGAAATGTCATTTACAGCAAAAATTCTGATGGATGTAACAATCCGGTTCGTAATGGACATTACACCTTGGTGGAATCAAAAAGCGCTTTTGACTTAAGTGCTGGTTCTACCTACACTATCAAAATAAGACAATCCAATCCAGGAGGATATAATGGATACAATATTTTTTGTGGTGTATGGATAGATTTCAATGGTGACAAAGATTTTGCTGATGCTGGCGAATTTGTTGTGCCAAATCGTTGGAGTATTGGATATAATTCGTTAACAAGTCGCCAATTTACAGTTCCTTGTAGTGGCTCTACCAACACTGTTCGCATGCGTGTAAGAACAGATTACCAATATGGTTATGGCATGACTAGTACAAACCACAGCAATCAATTATACTATGGTGAAACCGAAGATTATACCTGTGACTATATCGTTCCTACATCAACTACAAGTGATTTCCTAAGACCAGATACCGCGTATGTGGGTACTCCGGTTACTTTCAAAAATTCAAATCAAGCAGGGTATATTTCTCACAATTGGTCTATGGATGGTACAACGTACACCTCAACCAATGTGAACCATGTATTTGCTGCTACGGGTACGTATGATGTAAAATTGGTGAGTACCAATTGTAATGGTAGCGATTCTACTACTAAACAAATTACCATTATCAGCCCAACTGCTCCTCCTAAGTCGGACTTTGTTGCTGATAAGAGCGTATACGAAATCTTTGAAACGGTTAAATTGACCGATTTAAGCACTAACGGTGCTACGTATTGGGATTGGGTGTTTGTGAACCCATTAACCAATGATACCATCGATGGAGATGACCAAGGCGTTCTTCGCGGAGGCGATCCATTCTTAAACAAAAACCCATTGGTAAATACGGGTAATTATTTCGGTGCTGTAGACATCGGAGTATGGGATGTATATTTAACGGCATCCAATAGTATACCTGGTCAAGTACAAACGCCTAAAATGGGATATGTAACCGTTCAACGATCCAGTTATAACATGGGAGCTGGTACTGCTTTACCTGCCAACGTAATCAGTGTATCTGCTGGAACCATTTATGATGATGGTGGACAGAATGGTAACTATGGTAATAATAAAACGACTGAAGCGCTTATTGCTCCTTGTGGTGCAAAGAGCGTTACGCTAGATTTTACATCCTTTGATTTAAATTCCAATGCCACCCTTAAAATATATGATGGTGTAAATGCATTAGGTACTCCTTTACATACGGGTAATGGCTTCACTTCAGGTAATGCACCTACAGGAGCGATTACGGCCAATTCAGGAGCGATGTATCTTTTGTGGACATCTACAACGGGAACAACTGCTGGAGGATTTGCAGCCAATTGGACGAGCGTAGCCGGTTCTGCAGATGCACCTCTTGCTGATTATAGTTTCCCATCTACTACCTTATACAATGCAGTATATGTTGAGTTTACCAATACCTCATTAAATGCAGAAGGAAGCACCGCTTTTGAGTGGACACTAACCGGTCCAGACAATACATCTGCTAATACACGTGATTTCTCGTATACGTTCTTAACTAACGGAACCTATACCTTAGAACTTAAAGTAATAGCATGTGATGGTAGAACCAGCACGAAGAGCTATACCTTCACGGTTGTGGCTCCCAATACCCCTACTAATTTAGACTTTGTGGCAAGTACTCGACGTCCTTCATTAGGCGGTGAGGTAACCTTTACCGCTTCTAGCGATAAGGCCAACAACTGGGAGTGGACGTTCTTCCCTAATAATGGAACAGATGTAACGCCTAATGCTCCATCTGCAACAACATCTAATGTGCGTTCATTTACCTTCAACACACCCGGTACATATACCGTACAGTGTAGAGGATACAACAGCGTAGATGAAGCAGCTTCAGAAGCTACCGTAGTAAAAACAGCCTATATCATTGTAGTGTCACACTGTGAGCCTGTTATTGGGGTAACTACTTCAGAGGATATCGGCATCAACTATGTAAGCATCAGTAATCCAATTACGGGTTCTAAATATGAGAATAGCAGTGAGTCTGGTGTAGAATATACCGATTATACCGCAGATGCTACGACATCACTCAACTTTGGAGGAACATACCATTTTGAAATCGCTAGAAACACAGCGGTTAACAAGATGAACCGAAAAGTATGGATCGACTGGAACGTAGATGGTGACTTTGATGACGCTGGAGAGTTAGTAGGTACTGAATCAGCGGCCAATACGTTAAGCTGGTCGGGTAGCTTCACCGTACCAACCATCGATGACGCATTTGAAGCCACCACACGTATGCGTGTAGGTGTATCTTACAATGCTGACGATAATGAGCCATGTGGTGCATCAAGCAATGCCAATGCTAACCGAATTGGCGAGTTTGAAGATTATGCAATCCGTGTAATGAACGATGGAGATATGCCATACATTACCTTGATTGATGCAGATACCGTATACATTGAGCAAGTAGCCACCGTAGCAGACATCAACTATGCATCTGCTGGAGCTACAGCAACAGACCCATCACAAGGAGATATCACAGCAAATGTGAAACAAACTTCAGATGTGGATCAGACCTTACCAGGTATCTACTACGAAATCTACAATGCCATGGATGCATCTGGAAATGCAGCAGATCCTGTAACTAGAGTAGTTTATGTAGTATCGGATCAAACAGCACCTGTGATTACAGTTACTGGTTCAGCAGATACGACCATTGAGGTAGGAACAGCATGGATTGATCTACCCGCAACAGCGATAGACAACAAAGAAGGAAATATTTCTAGTGCCATTGTGGTATCTGGAGAAGTAAATGTAGAAGTATTGGGCGATTACACCATTACATATAGTGTACGTGATAACCAAGGTAATGCATCCGCTGTTACTCGAATAGTACGTGTTGTAGATACACAGGTACCTGTCATTGATAATCCAAATGCAGATAAATCAACGACTTGCTGGACGGTAGAAGTACAACTTCAAAACATCTTTGCCGATGTAACTTTAGCAACGGATAACTACAATAGCATTGGAAACGGATTAGAGTTTAAAGCAGATCCTGCAGCAAGCAACGGAGGAGCATCTGTAGATACGCGATTCCAAGGAACTACATCTGTGACGTATACAGCAACCGATGAGAGTGGAAATGTTTCTACACAGTGTATTGATTATGTAGTGAGAGATTATGTACCGCCTGTCATTGATTTACGTACACTGGATGTAATCAATCACCGTGTAAACACCCCGTACACTCCAGTAAATGCGAGTGCATCGGATAACTTATACAACAACACACAAATCAGTTTAACGAGTACATCAAACGTAGATGCGTATACATTAGGCACCTATGAAGATACCTACACAGCAACAGATGCTGCAGGTAACGTATCGGTAAAAGTGAGAACAGTACATGTGATTGATGATGTTGCACCGGTAATTACGGGTAAAGCAGGAGGTATCGTTAAAATAGGCGTAGGTTCTAAAGTGAATGCTATCAACTTTGTGAACTTCTCAGACAACTATGATGCACCAGCAGATTTACGAATGAACCACAGCTTGGTATTCAATGATTTGAATTTACAAGAAGCGGGATTATATTCTGTAATCTTCAAAACAGCTGATAACTCAGGAAATGAGTCTAGAGAATTTACACTATACTTTGATGTAGACTACGATCACCAGGTATTGGTGAATGGAATTAGCGACTTAGCCTTGGCAGATATGATTCAAGTATCTCCAAACCCAACCAACGGACCGGTTAATGTACAGGTTAATCTTCCAGAAAATGAAGAAGTGAACATAGGCATCTTCAATACAATGGGACAGCAGGTAGCTACCGTGGTAAACGGAAAAGTACAAAACGGATCATTCGCAGTAAACCTTGAAGGAAATGCAAATGGAATGTACTACTTGAAAATGAGCCTTAATGGTACTATCATTACCAAGAAAATTATCCTAAATAACTAAGGATTAGTCATCCAAAAAAAAAGCTCTCCAATACGGAGAGCTTTTTTTTTGCTTTAGTTTGCAACCATTATAGTTTAGTCGTGTCTAATATTAATACATACGCAAATTGATAAGTGAAGAAGAACTTATACGACGATGTAAGGAACACGATCGATCTGCACAAAAAATGCTCTTTGAAAAGTATGCCAATAAGATGATGGCTGTTTGTATAAGATATTGTAAAAATCAAGAAGATGCAAAAGATCTTCTACAAGATGGATACTATAAAGTTTTTACGAGTATAAAATCATTTAAAGGAAATAGTAAAATAGATACGTGGATGACACGAATTTTTATAAATATCGCTTTAAATAAACAACGCTTAGGTAGAAACAAATACAATCATTATGAATTCGACACGAATTTTGAAAAAGCAGAAATGAGTGAAGAAGTACCCAATGAAGAAATAGACGCCAAAATAGTAATTAATGCATTAAATGAACTACCTGATATTTATAAGGTCGTACTAAATTTATATGCCATTGATGGATTGTCTCATAAAGATATAGCTAAGCAATTAGGTATCAGTGAGGGATCATCTAAAAGTAGACTTTCTAGGGGGCGTTCATTGTTGAACGCGAAGCTTAAGCGTAAAAAGTAAATTAATTTAGATTGGATAATTTAAAGCAAATCGATAGTATTCTAAAAAAGGCAGCAGCCGATGTGCCCGCCAATGCCATGGCTGATGCTTCTGATTGGAATGCCATTGAACAAAGATTAAAGTATAGAAAAAACCGCATTATCGGAATGTGGTTTTTTCTTGCTTTATCTATTTTTACTGCCGTAAGCTACACTATAACTAGACAAAAAGATTATTCAGATACGTTACAAAATTCTAATAGCTCACAAAAGGTAACAAGTATACATGGTAATGATCCTCTAAAAGAACAAATAGAGACCAGTGAAAAATTAATAGATATAAACAGAGAAAAAGAAAATATATCAACGGGTAAAAAAGATGATGTTGAATCTAAAATAGAAACTGGAAAAAAAATAAATAAAAAGCCGGAATATAAACCAGTCAAACTAAATATATTGGATGACCAAAAAAGTACATTTACATCTCTGCAAAGAGTTAAAATGTGTCAACTATATGCGCACAAGAAAATTAAAATAAAACCAGAATTAATATTTTATCAAAATAATCTAAAAGTAAGCAAACAGACACACTCAAAAAATCATAAAAATTGGGAATATGGTATAGCTTTCACTCCTGCCATAACCCACAAATACTTAAAAGAAAATAAAGCGCTATCTGGGTTGATAAATCGTAATTTTAAACAATTTATTGAAAGTAAAGAAGATGCCGCATATACAACCAGTTTAGGTTTAGATTTAGTTTATCATTTCAATTCCAAATTGTTTTTTAGTAGCGGTGTGTACTCAACCCAACGATCTGAACAAATCAACTATAATTATACCATTACGGAATTTCCAATTGTGACAAATGGTAAAATTACTGATTATGCTCCTCTTAACCCATTGGCATACGAAAACATCACCTTTACTGGGTCAAATTTGTATCATTTTATTGAAATTCCATTAAATATTGGATATAGGCAATCAATTTCTACTAACTTTGAAATAAGGACGCAATTCGGGTTATCCCTGATGTCACTTACAAAAAGAGAGGGTAAAAAAGGTAACTTTTTAAACCTAAAATTAGATGATTTAACGAATTTGACGTTTAATAATCAAAATATAGCAACAAGTATAAAAACTGGATTATACTATAATAAACCGCGTTTAGTAATTGGTTTAGAACCCAATTATGCCGTCAATTTAAATGCTTTGAACGACAAAAAAACAAATGCCATTTTGTCAAGACCTTATTCCTATGGGATAAATATTATAACCAACGTAAAACTGAATAAAAAATGAAGAAATATATTTTAAATATCTTCTTTATTTTAGCCAGTCAATCTTTGCTTGGACAAGTGCTCAGTCCTATGGGAATAGGATTGCCGTATGCTCCAGATAAAATATACAAACACAACAATGGTCTAGTCGTTGCATTTGATGATAGAAATGGTCAAATAAATGTTCAAACTTGGAATGGTCATTTTTGGAACAAAATTACTTCACCTAATCTTCAGAAGACTGGTATAACCTCCGATGGCGAATTTAAAATTTTAGATATAATTTCATTTAATGACGTAATTTATCTTGCTGTAGGCTATGAAAATAGAGAAACAACAAGTGATAAAAGTTACATCCTGAAATGGGAACAAGGTTGGACAGATATTTCAAATGACTTGGTGAATAAAAGTCTATCTATTAAACAGTTTTTTTTAGAAAATGGTGTGTTAAAATGTTTGGGTAAATACATCGCTAACAAACAGACTTACAATATTATTCAGTACATTGATAATGGATGGAGTCCAGAAGGTAACGCCATTGCTCTGAAAACGTATGATAATACCTTTTTAAGTGCAGTGTACTACAATCAAAAACTTTACGCAACTGGAAAGTTCACAAACCCTAGTTCCGATAATTTATCATTGGTAACATGGAACGGTAACATTTGGGAGGCAGCCAATTATCCGCCATTTTTAGGACAAAACATAACTATTGGTCAATTCAAAGACGAAGTTGTCATGTATGGAGAATCAAAATTTGATGAATCAAAATTTAAAATTAGTAAAAATGGGGTTTGGCAGGATATTTCAGATGGTTTACTTCATATGGAAATCTATGAAGTTCGTCAATTTGCAAATCTCAAAAATACCTTATTTGCACTTGGCCAGTTTACTGATACTCTTAACCATCAAAAATATAACCTTCTCTTATATGATGGTATAAAATGGCAACCTACCAAACTCAATTTAAGCAGTGTGCAACAGCTATATGCTTGGAAAGAAAGTATCATTTTGTCTGGAGATTTTACAGACAACGGTAAATTAAATTATATAGGCGAGGTTTATACAGACAGGGCCCAACTTAATATTCGTGTATTTAATGATAAAAATTCCGATTGTATTAAAGACTCTGACGAGCCTTGGATGACTAATTATCCAGTGAAATTAGACAATTTTAAAAACATATTTCAAACGGATTATACGGGTCAATTGTATTTACATGTTGATAATCAAACACATCATATTAATGCCCAAAAATATCAGCATTTCAATCCAACATGTCCTGATGTCATAATAAACACATCTGAATTCAAAACTTATTATGGTACTGCCTTAGGTGTAAATCAAGCTGTTGGCATATCAGATGGGTCTATTTATTTATCTGATAATCAGGGAATTAATGCTTTAGTGGGTGATCAAAAAACTATTAATATTGCTATAACAAATGAGGGGAGTCAGCCTATTTCAGACGCGATAGTGACTATTGATTTAGGACCTAATTTGAACTTAATATCAAGTGAAATACCCTATCAATCCTATACAAATAATATTATTACATACACTGTAAATGTGAGCGCTAATGACCGTTTACATTTTGATATTGTATGTAAAGTTAAGGGCTCTGAAAATTTAATTATTCGCTCAGAATTAGTTTTATCTGAGAATGTAACTGACCAGAATATGTCTAATAACCAAGCAATATTGTCATTTACAGAAGGTGAAACATCAGATAATTATAAATACTGTTTGGATGGAAGTAAGGTAAATCCAACTATTGATAAGTTGGCTTATAAAATAGGTATAAAGAATAATTCTAACTTTGAAGTTGTCGGTATTACATTGGTAGACGAATTAGATCCTTCTATCATAATCAGTAAATTTGGTGTGGAGACTGTAACTAGTCACCCGGAAGCTAAACCAAGAACAACTTATGAGTATACCAGAAATATTAATGGAGACTACACAGCCAAACTTGTTACTCGATGGGAAAATATATTACTAAAAAATAGCAGTGAACAAGAAAATGAATCAAAAGCCTTCGTTGATTATACTCTGAATCTATTACCAAATTCATTGCAAATTGGACAACAAATATGCAATACAGCATTAATATACTTTTCCTATACTGACGGTCTATACGAAGAACCAATTGTAACTAACACTGCCTGTACTGATGTCGAAGAAACATTGGGTGTAGTAAACGGCATACCCAATAAAAAAGGTCCAAAATTGCTTACTATTAGCCCAAATCCTGCTAATGGAGAAATACACATAAGTAATAGTTCTAAAGGTACTTTATCCGTTCAGATTGTCAATAGTGTTGGACAAAAAGTGAAAAGAACAGATATTCTTCCTAATATTACTGAAGAAATCAACCTAAATGAACTTCCCAAAGGAGTTTACTTCGTATTTTGTAACAACCTCTTTTCTGAAAAGTTTATAATAAACTAAAATACTGATTCAAATTGCAACAGCTAAAGAAGCCAGGCTTAACTTTATATTGTTAATTTTTAACAGGGTAGAACCGCAACTTATTAGTGTAGAGCCAGTTGTGATTACGTCATCTACAATTAAAATATGCTTTCCTTCTAAATCTATATCGGAAGCATTTATAAAGATGTCATGAGAATCTATATGTCTTTCAAATCTACTTTTAGACGTTTGAGAAGTATTATCGTGAATCCTGAGTATTGCACTTCTGAGTAATGGAATATTGAGTACACTAGAAACACCATTTGCAATGATTTCTGCTTGATTATATCCTCTAGATTTAAGACGTCTAGAATGCAGAGGTACAGGTATTATATAATCAAAACTAAGATTCATATTTAAATTAAATATCATTTCACCAAGAGCTTTTCCCATTTCAAAACCTAGGCTTTTGTTCCTTTGATATTTGATATGACGCAGGATTTTCTGCACATTATTGTTGGATTTATAAGCCAGATATGCAAAACTATACGCTACAGGTAATCTCCCCCAAAATTTCTTTTGAAGCGAATTTTCAATTGTATTATACTCAAACTTAGGCAACGTATAATGGCATAAAGTACAAATATTCTTTTCTTGGAAACTTAAGAAATCCGAACAACAAATACATAGATTAGGAAATAACATCTGAGTAAACGAGTCAAAAATTTTTTTCATAACATGCACAATTTAAAAGAAATGAAAGAACTTCGCAAGTATATTATGTTTGAACATAAAGATAAAGCTCATATAAATTCATTAGGAGAATTTGGACTAATTGAGCACCTCACAAAATCATTTACAATTACAAAAAAGGAAACAAAACAAAGCATTGGAGACGATGCTGCAATTATTGATTGCGGAGGTAAACAGCAAGTAATTAGTACAGATATGCTTATTGAAAATATCCATTTTGACCTAATGTATGCCCCGTTAGTTCATGTTGGCTATAAAGCTATAGCATCCAATGTAAGTGACATTTGTGCGATGAATGTCAAAGCTTCTCAAGTATTAGTATCCATTGCTATATCAAGTAAATATTCACTTCAAGCTGTCGAAGAATTGTATGTTGGGGTTCGAGCTGCATGTGAAAAATATGATCTAGAATTAATTGGAGGAGACACTAGCACCTCGGTAACTGGATTGGTGATATCTATCACCGTTATTGGATATGCAGATGAAAAATATATAGTTAAAAGATCAGGAGCAAAAGTAGGAGATTTAATATGTGTTTCCGGTGATTTAGGCGGCGCATATATGGGGCTTCAAGTTTTAGAAAGAGAAAAACAAGTGTTTTTAGAATCCAAAGACATGCAACCTGATTTAGAGGGTAAAGACTACATTGTTGGAAGACAGTTAAGGCCCGAAGCAAGAAAAGATATTATTGATTTATTGGAAGAATTACAAGTTATTCCTAGTTCTATGATAGATATATCTGATGGGTTATCCAGTGAATTATTTCATTTGAGTAAAAATTCGAATGTTGGTGTAAAAATATATGAGGATAAAGTTCCTATAGATCAACAAACCTATGATACTGCTCTTGAATTCAATTTATCACCGACTACTTGTGCCATGAACGGTGGTGAAGATTATGAACTATTATTTACAATTACTCAAAAGGATTATGATAAAATTAAGAACTCTATGGATCTCTCAGTAATTGGATATTGTACAGACGAACATGAAGGCAGGGAGCTCATTACAAAATCTGGTAATGTTGTACCCTTGGAAGCCCAAGGATGGGAAAATTTTAAGTCATTCGAATGAATATCTTTCTACAAATAGGGTTTTAATGCAAGCTCTATGGCTTCCTCTGTATGATAACCCATTTTGCTGTATACCTCTTTGCCATTATTATAAATTTTGATTAGTGGAATGGCACTAATCTTGAAATATTGAGACACTTCAATGCTTTTGTCTGTATCTACCTTAACAATGGATAGATTAGGTCCATATTTAGAACGCAATGATTCTATATGTGGACTCATCATTTTACAAGGACCGCACCACGGGGCATAAAAATCAACAAGAGTTAATTTGTGTGCATTTATAGCTGTCTTATACGTATCCATAGTATATCCTGTCATTGGTTTTTTTGAGGAAACCTCTAATGGCAGCCCTGTTGATTGCCATTTCAAAAGACCTCCATCAAGCTCATAAACCTCAAACCCTAATGATCGAAGTGCATTGCTAGCTGTTTTACTTCTTCCACCCGAATAACAATATACAAACAAGGTACTTGATTTGTCTAGTAAGGCTACCTTATTATCAAATTCAGAAGACTGTATATTAATATTAATGGCTTCTCGAATATGACTTGTATAAAATTCTTCTGCTGTTCTTACATCAATAACAGTATGGTTAATAGTAGAGTCTATTTTCGCTTGAAAGGTCTTAGAATCTATTTTTTCTCCTTTCCCATCTATAGGTTTATTGTTTTGTGCTCCACAAGCGAATAATAGAAGTAAGAATCCAAAAACGATAGAAATTTTAATTTTATTCATGGTTTGTATTATTTAAAAACGTTCAAAGATTTAAAAAGTTATAAATAAAGCTATATTATTTGAATGCTATTTTCACTAATTTAAACTCATGATAAAATCACTAATTAATAAATAGCTTTGAGTATAATAATGACCTAGCTTAAGATGAGTCAGATTATCATCTGGAACATGATAATATTTATAATCACCCATCAGATAAATAAAAAATGAAGGAACACCTGCCTCACTAAAAAAATAATGATCACTATTGGCTGCTTTTCCTCTTGCTTTTAGGGATGGTAAATATTTCATTTTTGTATTTATCTGGTTTAATTTTTCATAATATTCCGTATAAATTTTACCATTGACTATCGTTGCTCCTTCATGACCCGATCCCATTAAATCCATGTTAAATACAAACTTAGTTTGGTTTAACGGTATTTGAGGCTGTTTTACATAGGCTAAAGAACCCAATAATCCTGCTTCTTCCGCTCCAAACGCTACAAATGCTATGCTGTATTTCTGTGGGTTCCTTGAAAAATAAGAAGCGAGATCTAACAACATGGCGATGCCGCTGGCATTATCATTGGCTCCGTAAAATACAGCTTCACCCATTCTACCTAAGTGATCATAATGACCACATAAAATAATAAAACTATCTGGGATAATAGTTCCTTCAACATACCCAATGACATTACTGGTTGTATACGTAGGTATGAATTTAGAAACTACATTCATATGTATTTGCTTTGAGGATCGATTAAAAGAAGAGTCAATCATCCATATTTCTGTGCTATTCGACTGGTGAGTAGATACACTCCAAATCAATTGTTTCTTCAAGAAAATAATGGGTTTATTTTTTGATATTAATCGGAGTGTCTGAATTTTTTTTTCCAATTCACCATTTTTTGAATCATATACAGGTACCACGGGCACATATCCTCTTTTAATGGCTTTTTTTACCTTAGAAACCAATTTAGGAGCATTTAATATTTTAGGTGAAATATAAAATATCAAATAATCACCTGAAATTGAATTAGCACTAGGGGAAATTAAATAATCTAAGCCTGGTATAAGCTCTTTTCCATCAATTAATACATCAGATTTTGGAATAGTATTCACAGATAAAGAAACGGGATGTTGATAGTTTTTTGTAAATTTTTTTAAGTTAAAAGAACTGAATTTTTTAGCTATATAATCTGCCGCAAATCGATCTCCACTATCTAAATATCCTCTACCTGCAAATTCTCGACTACATAAATCTTCAATGGTCTGAGATGCTACATCTATATTTTGAGAGAAAGAAAAAAAACATGACACTAACATGAGTGCCCCTAAAATGTATCGCATATGTTTTGACTTATTAATTAGCTTTGCGAAGCTAAATATTAAAAAGCAAATGCCCTTTGGATAATTTAAAAATCATAGAACTGGTTAGTGTTATTTTCAACATGATATTTTTAGTTTTACTTACCAAAGAAAACAGAGTATGCTGGATATTTGGTATTATAGGATCACTGTTGGGTGCTTGGATCTTATACAAAAATTTTTATTATTCTGAAACTTTACTCTATCTCTTTTATGCCGTAATTGGTTATTTTGCCTACATATATTGGGGAATTAATTCTTCTATATTAACCATAAGAAGAATGAACTGGTTGACTATTTGTAAAGTTCTTATTGGCGGAGTAGTTGCCTCTTTAGGCCTGGGTTGCTTAATGAGCAAAACAGACGCTTCAAAACCTTATTTCGATGCCTTGAGTAGTGTTTTTGGTGTTGTGGCTACTTTCCTTGAACTATACAAATACCTAATCTCCTGGATTTTTTGGATTTTCCTCAATGGATATACCGTATGGTTGTACGAATTAAAAGAATTGGATTTTTTAGCTATTCAGATGATTTTATACACGTTACTCTCTGTCTATGGATATTACCAGTGGTCTAAAAAACTTTTGACTGAATCAACATAAATAATTTTTAATGGATTTTTTTAACTTTTTCAACGTGAGACTTTAGGCCTTCTAAACCTATTTCAAAATCTTTACCCGCAATGTCGTCTAAAAAAAAATTTAAAAATTTATAGGGATAAGCAAGTGACGATTTTAATGTCCAGACTACCTGAGTGTTTTTTCCTAATGTCTGCAAATAAAAACTTCCTGATGACTTTTGCTCATCGTCATCTCTACCAAAAGTAACAGCATAGGATATTGAGTCTTTGTTTGAAATATTTGTGAAAAACATGGAGCCATTTCCTACATTTTTTTCGTTTGAAGACCAGCTGTATCCATACAAAGTATCGCCAAATTTGCCGACGTAATTTCTTTTTTGTGTGGTATCTTTTGGATACCACGGATCCCATTGATACCATTTTTTAAAATCTACTATTTCATCAAAAACGCGTTCCTGGTTCGCACAAATTAAAACAGATCTCTCAATTATTATATCCGTAGGAGCCAAAAATGCAGCTATTAGAATAGATGCTAACAATATAACGAGAGTATAGAGTATTCCTTTAAAAATTTTCATTCCTCAAAGATAAAAAATTTTTATGAACAAGGACATGCCTTAAATTTGCCCTCAAATATTTAATAAAAATGATTTACAATACATTTGTTTCTTTAATCATAGTGTTAAGTCTAGTAGCCTGCAACGCTAATAACGGAAACCAACAAAAAGGTGACTTAAATCAAAAAAATAATACATCTCTCGATCAAAATAAAGCGAGTGTTAGTGCAGGTAATATAAATTCCTCAAAATCAAATTTCTCTGAAGAAAATAAAACACAAAATACAAAAAAAATAAAAATGGAAAATGGATTATACGTAAAAATGAATACTTCTAAAGGTGAGATCTTAATCGGTCTAGAATTCGAAAAAACACCACTTACGGTTGCCAATTTTGTCGGATTATCAGAAGGAACCATTCCTAATGAATCTAGACCAGCAAATACACCCTATTATGATGGAATTACCTTTCATCGTGTCATACCAAACTTCATGATACAAGGTGGTGATCCCATGGGTATGGGAATGGGTGGTCCTGGATATTCTTTTCGTGATGAATTTCACGAAGATTTAAAACATGCTACTCCTGGTATTTTGTCCATGGCTAATGCTGGACCAGGAACCAATGGAAGTCAATTTTTTATTACCGTTGCTCCTACCCCACACTTAGATGGAAGACATTCTGTTTTTGGACATGTTATTGATGGGATGAATGTGGTTTTAGATATTGCAAATGCTCCACGTGACGGACGAGATATGCCATTGGAACCTATTATTATAAAATCGATGGAAATAATTCGAGTAGGTGATGCCGCAGAAAAATTTGACGCTGCCAAAACATTCACCGAATTGAGATAATGAAAACTGTTGATTCTTTCTCTTTTGATGGAAAAAGAGCACTTATTCGTGTAGATTATAATGTCCCGTTAGATGTAGACATGAACATTCAAGATGATAGCAGAATTGTTGCCTCCATGCCAACTATAAAAAAAATTTTAAAGGATGGTGGTTCGGTTGTGTTGATGTCACATTTGGGAAGACCTAAAAAAGGACCTGAACACCAATATTCTCTTCAGCACCTCGCTTCTCACATAGAAGAACTCTCAGGTGCTTCAGTTTCTTTTTCTAATGATTGCATCTCTGATGATAGTTTAAAAACTAGTCATAATTTGCCTATTGGTTCTATTCATCTGTTGGAAAATTTACGATTCTATAAAGAAGAAACCATTGGAGATAATTCATTTGCTGAAAGGCTTGCAATTCATGGTGATATTTATGTCAATGATGCTTTTGGGACCGCACATAGAGCTCATGCGAGCACTTCTATAGTTGCCAATTACATGAAAGAAAAATGTTTTGGTTACCTCATGGCAAAGGAAGTATCCAATGCCACCATGTTGATGAAAAACCCAAATAGGCCACTCACTGCCATTGTTGGTGGAGCTAAAGTAAGTGATAAACTATTAATTATTCAAAACTTATTGAATGTTGCAGACCATATTATAGTAGGTGGTGGTATGGCCTATACATTTATGCAAGCCCTTGGAGGTACTATCGGAAATTCTCTATTTGAGGAAGATCGGATAAATACCTGCTTAGAAATTTTAAAAGAGGCTGAGCAAAAAAATGTTAAAATACACCTCCCTGAAGATAGTGTTATTGCTGATGATTTTAATAATAATGCCACTACCCAATATTGTGACAGTAACAATATTCCAGAGGGTTGGATGGGTTTAGATATTGGAGAAAAAGCAATTCAATCATTTACAGATGTTATATCTAATTCTAAAACTATACTGTGGAATGGTCCTATGGGTGTATTTGAAATGTCGTCTTTTGAAAATGGAACAAAATTCATTGCAGGTGCCGTAGCTCAAGCTACTCAACATGGAGCATTTTCATTAATTGGTGGAGGAGATAGCAGTGCTGCCGTTAAAAAATTTGGTTTTACACAAGATGTAAGCTACATATCAACTGGTGGAGGTGCGTTACTTGAGTTTTTTGAAGGTAAAGAACTGCCTGGTATCATTGCTATCCAATAAACTTATTTATTGTTATCTGCGTATGAAAATACTTTTTTCAAAAGATCAGTAGTTCTTGATATTGGATTTTCTCTGATTTTATTTTCTTCAATTCTAATTTGTGCAAAAAGAGCATTCATAGCTTTACTAGATACATATTCATTTAAATCCGTTTGTACATTTTTACCAGACACGGTATTGTAAGCTTTACTTACTTTGGTCCATGGCTCATTTGCGTTCACTTTATCAAGTGATGATTTAATGATAGGATAAAATTTTTGTTGAAGCTGTGCAGATGTGGCTTTTTGTAAAAATTGAGTAGCTGCTCCTTCGCCACCTGTAACAATTGAAAGGGCATCACTAATACTCATCGAAGTAATAGCATTTATGAAAATGGGTTTAGCCTCTGCCATAGCATTTTCTGCTCCCCGATTCATCGAAACAACTAATTTGTCCAAATAAGGTCCAGCCAATTGATTAGTAATAGGATTTCCTTTAATCTTATTTACAGCAGATTGTATTTCTTGAGGTAAAAGTATTGTATAGGCGCTATTTTTTAAAAATCCATCCGTTTTTCCCAAGAAAGATGTTCCTGTATTGACACCTACTTCTAATGCTTGTTTTAAACCTGAGGAGGCCTCTGATTGACTAATTCCACTAGTTGTTCCAGAAGATGCAGCAATCACATCCAATAGTTCATCGCAAGAGGAAAATGATAAGATTAGAAATGCTGAATATATAATTTTTTTCATAGTATACTATTTTATATTAAACGACAAAAGTACATATAATAGAATTTAAGGCGTTAAAAAACTTTGATAAATTACGTCCATAATGTGCGTTCTGACATGCTCTCGTTGTAATTTTTTATTTTCTTGATTGGGATATACCCGATTACTCAAAAAAACATAAATCAAGTCATAGGTTGGGTCTGCCCATACCATAGTTCCTGTAAATCCAGTATGACCAAAACAACTTGGCGAAGCATAATCTGAAGCTAAATTTGTATATCTCGGATTGAGCTCCGGTTTGTCCCAACCTAATCCTCTTCTAGATATTGAAGATTGTTTAGAAGTGAACTTTTCAATAGTCGATTTTTTCAAATATTGTTCGCCATTGTAATAGCCTCCATTTAATAACATTTTCATTAATTTCGCTAAAGATTCTGTATTACTAAACAATCCTGCATGACCTGAAACCCCACCTAACATGGCCGCTCCAGGATCATGAACAAAGCCATGCACAAGACCCGTTCTCATGTCTGGACTTATAGAAGTTGGTACAATAGATGTTTTTGGAAATTTATCTAAAGGCAAATATGTGAGTCTTTGAATGTTCATTGGTTTATAAAAAACAGAGTCTACATAATATTCCATTTGGATTCCAGTTACACGTTCAATAACATTTTTCATCAATATCATACCCAAGTCACTATATCGATATTGACCAACTTCACTTATATCTGAGTCATATATCTGCTTATATATTTCATTTTTATATGAGGAGAGTATATACAGATCATTTCCGATATAGGTATGAGAATCTGTGGGTGTAGTTGAGTATATAGAATCTTTGACATAAACATTTGAAATTGTGCTAGTATAAAAAGGAATCCAACTTTTAAGCCCAGCTCTGTGCTCCAAGACCATTCTTATGGTCATATTTGATTTGTTTGTACCTTCAAGTTCCGGTATATATTTTACTAGTTTATCATCGATAGATAGAAAGCCATCTTCTTCTAATTTCATTATACATAACGTTGTTGCTGCTACTTTAGTAATAGAAGCAATATCATATAAGTCCGATTTTTTAACAGTTGTACTATTACTAAATGTATGTGTGCCAAAACTTTTATCATATACTATTCTTCCGTTTTTTACTACCATAATCTGACAACCAGGAGTAGCTCTAGAAGTAACTGCTTGTTTTGCAATAGCATCTATCTCATCTAGTTTATCACTTGACATACCCACTTCTTCAGGTAAACCAGGTGATAATTCGAGAATAGGAGTTGTTTCTTTACCCGTCCAAGATTTATAATCTCCAACAGAAACAGATAATTTTCCGTCTATACCATGAACACCAAAAATTGCTTGAGCTGCTTTTATATGATGCGCATTTTTATCCTCATAGGCAACAAGAATTGCATTTTGATTCCGTATATTTTTAAGATTATATGGATTGCCAAAATCTACCAGTAACACATTAGGATGATGGCCTATATCGTTTATAAAATGGGACATCTGATTAGTTATGCCATAACTTGGTGGGTATTTGCTGGTGTTGTGCATAGAAACAATAACGATATCGAATTTATCGATCAATTGTTTCATCGTTTCAAACTCATTATATGAAGCATTTTTACTAATGCTCTTGAATGTGACATCTCCTCGCTTTTTTAGTTCCTTTTGAAATTCATTATAAGAGCCATTTCCTACAGCTATAGAAACTATTTTATGTTTTTTGTGGGGGTTAATAGGAATAATAGCATGCGTGTCATTAAGTAAACATAATTCCTGCTCAACCAATTGGTAGTTTATGTGTTTTGCGGATACATTATTTAGATCGCTAATCAAATTATATTCTTGTATAGGCGAAAAATCATAAAGCCCCATGGAATATTTATATGATAGTATTTTACGTACTTTGTCCCATACGTAGTCTTCACTTAATCGACCATCAGCCATCGCTTCCTTGATCATCTTTTTGGCTTTAGAAATATCTCCTGGTGCTAATAATATATCATTACCCGCCATAAGCGCTTTGAGCTCTAGTTCTCCATTGGGATGGTACTTTGCAACCCCTTGCATGTTCAAAGCATCTGTGAACGAAAGCCCATCAAAGCCAAATTCTCTTCTCAAAATACCATTGATTGCTTTATCGGATATACTCATGGCAACGTTCTTATTACTATCTATTGCAGGAATAAATAAATGAGCTGTCATAACCGACATGATACCATTATCTATTAAATATTTGAAAGGTTTGAATTCTACCTCATGCAGTCTGTCTAAAGAATGATTGATAACAGGTAAATCCTTATGGGAATCTACATCAGTGTCTCCATGACCTGGAAAATGCTTAGCGCATGCAATTATACCTGCATCTTGCATGCCTCGTGCATAGGCCCACCCTTTTTTACCTACATTGTCAGGATCCTCTCCAAACGACCTATAATTTATGACTGGGTTATTGGGATTATTATTTACATCTATTACAGGTGCAAAATTGACATGTATGCCCATTCGTTTACACTGTCGTCCAATTTCACGTCCCATGGAGTAAATCACTTGATCATCTTTTATACCTCCTAAACCCAATTGATAAGGATATGAAATCGTGTTTGATAATCGCATTGACAAGCCCCACTCTCCATCTATGGCAACCAACATTTTAGTTTTTGATAGTTCTTGGAACTTGTTGGTTAACCTTACCTGTTGTTTTGGATCTCCTTTGAAAAAAATAATTCCACCTACTTGATGTTCTTGGATTGCCTTTTCTACCTGAGCCAAGTGCTGAGTCCCGTTGGTAGGTCTTACCTCTATCATAAATAATTGAGCTAATCGCTCATCTACTGTCATAGAGTCAAAAACATGATTTACCCATGCATTTGAATTTTCATAATGTAAGGTAAGAGGGGGGGCGTAGGAAAAAAAATACCCTAGTACCAAAAAAAGAATTGAAATGAATTTTAATGAAAAGATGGATATTAATCGCATAATGTGTATCCTACAAAAGAGGACACAAATACTGAATAGTCGTATAGAAAATACCCTAACTTATAAACGTGTGTGTTTGATAATTAGTACAATTAAATTAGGCGAATTGGGTACTCCCTAATTTTTTGAGAAAAATTAAATGCGACAAAAATGCTTCACGGAATGTTTTAAATTCTTGATAGTTGATGCCATGTTTTTTTGCTGTTTCTTTGACTATCTCATATAGTTTTGGATAATGTGCGTGAGATATAGTTGGAAACAAGTGATGAATAACTTGAAAATTTAACCCGCCACAGTACCAAGTTAAAAATTTATTTTTTACTGCAAAATCGAATGTATTATGAATTTGATGTACCGTCCATTCATCTTTAGTTGTTCCATCGAACTTGTCATGATTTGATAAATCAAATTTATCTACGACATGGGCCATTTGGAAAATTACAGATAAAATCATACCTGCTACATATTCTAAAGAAAGAACGCCAACAATAACCTGTATGAATGATACATCTAATATCATGTAAGGCAACACAATCATATAAAATATATAAAATAATTTGAATGACAGAATAGTAGCAATCTCTTTGTATTGATCTGTTCCTTGTTTTGTATTTAGTCCTTTTTTTCTGTACTTACCATAAGCAAATAAATCAGCAAAAAACCAACCTAAAGTAAGAAAACCATAAAATAACATCCAATAAATATGCTGAAATTGATGTATTTTTTTTCTTGGTGCATCCATAGTAAACCGGAATAAGCCTTTACCATTTACATCTTCATCGTGTTCATATATATTGGTGTATGTGTGGTGTAATTTATTGTGTTGATTAATCCAGTTACTTGAACTAACACCTAAAAAGTCTGCGGTATACCCAAATATTTTATTTACCCATTTGTTTTTCGAAAAAGAACCATGATTTGCATCATGCATTAAACCCATACCTATACCTGCCTTAATAACACCTAAAAACATGCAGAGCAACCATAATATCCATATAGGCCAACCAGTAAATAAAATGAGTGCATAAGCTCCCAAAAAACTAATCAATAAAAGAGTAGCTTTAAATTTGAGTGCTCCATTTGCAAACTTTGAAATATCATAACTTTTGAAGTAATTTTCAACGTTTGCTCTTAATTCTCTACTGAAATTACTTCCAGCAGCTGATTTGAACTTGGGTAGCGTAGTACTTTTCATATAATTTGCAAATGTAATCAATTAATAAAATTTGGTTTTTTTGGTTTCAAATCTATTTCCCATTTAAAACCCGGAATTCGATACTTAGTTTTAGGAAACTTCTCTAATGGATAAAAAATAGATTTAGGTTGGGTCATAAATTTTATTGTTCTCACGTTTTTTTTATTCATGGAAATTCGCATATCCCCACAATATACATCATTAACCCCTGTATATTGTGTGCTATCTTCTAAGGCAAAATAAATGCTTTGAGCATTGCCTTGCACATCAATTGTTTTTAATTCTCCAGCTTTAAAGTATACTTTCATATGTCTGCCTGATACTTGATTATACAAACCATTTATATCCTCTTCAATTGTAAAGGCTGACCCTCTAATATCCATGAATTCTACAACAGAATCATTGGTAAAAATAAAGATAGTATCCCCGGTTAATTGATTGTTTCCGGACCATAATATCGGTTTTTCATAAAATCCAATGGAACTATCAGAAAAATTATAACATAATGAATCTGAGTATGATTGAATATCTGATTTATACAATCGGACATTAGAAAATGCAGATAACAACCTGTGTTGCATTGAATCTATATAATCAATAAATGTATCTGCTTTTAAAAAAAGTGTATCCCCACTCATCTTTTTTATGGCCATTGGTTCGCCGGAGATTAATGTTTTATTGCTTAATCGCTGATAACTAGCATATTGACCAAAAATGGATATTTTTTCAACAGAATCTTCAAATTGAATATCTCCAAAGGCTTCACCTAAACCTGAAATCCTAAAATATACCATACTATCTGCATCCAATCGGCTATTATTGCTTTCAATATAAGCTCCTTGGCTAAATTGTGAAGTTTCTGTTTGTGTATTATACCAACCATAATTACAAAATATAGTGTTTTCATCACTAAAAATATAAGTAGGTCCCAAAAAAGTTGCTGTTTTGGATAAAATATTATATTGAAGCGTATCCGACTCCATCGTATAGTCTGGATTTATAAGACGAACTGTGTCTCGAAAAAATAAATCTTTAGTTCTTGACAGATACGTTCCCCTCCTACTATATAGATTATCATCCCCATTAACAATGTGCCCACCGGATGAATAATTCCCCTTTTTATCAATTAAATTATACAAAAGACTTTCCGTTGATAGGATCATCTTACCGTCAGATAAGGTTACATTTTTAGAAATTGTTGCCAAACGATTATCGCCATCATACGTCAAAAACTCACCGCGCAAATCAAGCGTATCTCGCTGAAGAATACGAATTGAGCCAAATGCCTCAATTTTGTTATCTTTATCATAAAACTTAGCGCTATCACAGTCCATAAACACTGTTCCTTGTTTGAATTTTACATTGCCTTTGCACAACTGGTAATCTCCCTGAGTTTGATTGTAGATTAGCTCTTGGGCACTCAAAATTTCAATGGGAGTTTGTCCAAAACTATACACAGTAAAAAATGATACGATGATATTGAAAATGTACCTTTTCAAAATTTTAGGAATTAATTAATGGATGCTATTATGTTTGTCTCAATATTTAGTGCAAACATCGTGCTCGTTAAGTTAAAATCATTCATTGAAAAAAATCAACTGTTTAATAAATCAGACCGTATTGGTCTTGCAATAAGTGGTGGAAAGGATTCTGTGTCTGCTGCATACCTGTTAAATGACTTGAAAATTTCATTTACAATGATTCATGTAAACTATAAATTAAGAGGTAAAGAAAGTGATTTTGACGAAAAGTTTGTAAAGCATCTATCAAAAAATACAGAAAATTGTAAAGGAATTAAATGTATATCTGTTGATGCTCGAAAATATGCTAAAAAACATCATGTATCTATTCAAGAAGCAGCCAGAAATATTCGATATGATTACTTTGAAAAGTTGAAGTTGAGCAATCAATTGGATATAATTATTACTGCGCATCATCAGGATGATCAAGTCGAAACATTTTTTATAAATCTTAATCGTATTTCTGGAATCAAAGGACTCAAAAGTATTCCAGTCAGAAGAAGTTACATAGTCCGGCCGCTTTTAGCTTTTAATTCTCATGAAATTAAACTGTACGTTGCACAAAAAAAGATTGAATATCGGGAAGATAAATCTAATCAAAGTACAAATTACCTTAGAAATGTTATTCGTCATCAGATTTTGCCTGTAATTCAAGATCGATTGCCTGATTTTGTAAATCATACTTCAAAGAGTATTGCCTTACTCAATTCAGAATACGAGTTACTTGATTTTTTCATTAAACAATTTATTACTAGTGAAATAAATGTCTCTAAACAAGGTATTTTCATTCCAAAATCCAAAATCACTATTTTTCCACAACCCGAAGTTTTATTGTATCGAATACTATACAAATATGGTTTTAATTTCTCTCAATGTCAACAAATATCCGTTGGTTTAAATGGGAAAACAGGAAAACAATATTTCTCAAAAACACATCAATTATTAATAGACAGAACGCAAATAATTATTTCGCTCATTGAAGATTTAAGTACAACTGTTTTAGATATTTATACTGATGGTAGATACGCTTTTGATAAATATACCCTTACTCTTAAAAAGGTCAAAAAGTGGACTTTCTCATCCCACAAAAATATAGAGTACCTTGAAATTCCACCGTCATTTTTCCCTTTGACCTTGAGATATTGGAAAAAGGGTGATCGTTTTTCTCCACTAGGAATAAAAGGCAATCCATTGTTAAGTGATTTTTTTATTAATCATAAAATTAACAATATCGATAAAAAAACGATACCTCTTCTATGTAGTAATGATACAATTTTATGGGTAGTTGGATATCAAATTTCAGATATTGTACGGGTTAGAGATGGTTTTTTTGTTTTCTCTGTGTCATTTTAGTAAATTGAATCACAAACTTTGTTTCGTGTAGTAATCTTAAAATCAGCATTTTACAGTTTTTAGTAGATGTAATGGACTGTACTCAATAGTAATCATTTTGTAATTTTTAAACATAATTTTGTATAAACTATGAAGAAAACACTAATACATTATACTTTTATTTTAATAGTCCTTTTTATTTCCAACCCCATAAAAGCCACCCATATGATGGGTTCGGATATTACCTACCGTTGTGTGTCTCCCTTAAGGTTTGAAATCACCCTAAAATGGTATCGGGACTGTAGAGGTATTAGCCTTGAAAACGGAGGAGCATTAACCATCCGTTGTTCTTCATCTGGAGATATTAGAACATCAACATTAGTACTTCAATCTATCCGAGAAATTACCCCTGTCTGTGCGATATCTTCTCAAAATGGCAGCACATCCATGCACTCTTCAACAGGAGGAATAATCTCCGAAGAAATGATGAATAAAATACTCACACTTAAAAAAGGAGATTTCATTTTAATCGAACGACTAGATGAAATGGACCCCTACGACCAAACTAGAAAAAGATACCCTAGTGTGAATTTTAAATTGGAATAAATAGACTAACTCTTCTGAATAACTACCCATTCATAGACACTAAAAACTCATCGTTATTTTTAGTACCTTTCATATAATTGAGCATGGTGTTCATGGCTTCCTCACTATTCATGTCTGCAAGGTGGTTTCTCATTACCCACATTTTTTGAAGAACAGTTTTATCGAGCAATAAATCTTCTCTTCTTGTACTGGATGAAACAATGTCGATAGCAGGATAAATTCTTTTGTTGGAAAGTTTTCTGTCCAACTGTAGCTCCATATTACCTGTACCTTTGAATTCTTCAAAGATCACTTCATCCATTTTAGACCCTGTTTCTGTAAGAGCCGTAGCGATGATGGTTAATGAACCCCCATTTTCAATATTTCTAGCGGCACCAAAAAAACGTTTTGGTTTTTGAAGCGCATTGGCATCTACCCCTCCTGATAATATCTTACCACTAGCTGGTTGTACCGTATTGTATGCTCTGGCAAGTCTAGTAATGGAATCTAATAAAATAACAACATCATGCCCACATTCTGTGAGACGTTTAGCTTTTTCAAGAACAATATTGGCTAACTTTACATGTTTATCTGCTGGCTCATCAAAAGTAGATGCAACCACTTCAGCATTCACATTTCTAGCCATATCAGTCACCTCTTCAGGTCGCTCATCTATTAATAAGATAATCATATAAACCTCTGGATGGTTGTGAGCGATTGCGTTAGCTACATCTTTCAAAAGGTTAGTTTTACCCGTCTTAGGTTGAGCAACAATGAGTCCACGCTGTCCTTTACCAATAGGAGAAATAAAATCCATTATACGTGTCGAATAATTATCTGACTTATATTCTAAGTTGAATTTTTGATCAGGAAACAAAGGAGTTAAATGATGAAATGCTACACGATCCTTCACAAACTCAATAGATCTTCCATTAATGGTAATGATATTAATCAGTGCAAAGTATTTTTCTCCTTCTTTGGGTGGTCGAATATTACCTTTAACAACATCTCCCGTTTTTAATCCATTTTGACGAATTTGATTAGGCGCAATATATACGTCATCGGGTGATGGTTGATAACTGTAATCTGCTGATCTAAGAAACCCATATCCATCGGAAATAACTTCCAAAACACCTTGCGTAGTAACGACCCCTTCCAACTCCAAATAATTGATAAGTTTTTCTTCAGCTTCACGCTTTTTTCTCTTTTCTTCCTCTCGCAATTTTCGTTCAGCATCTCTTTGTTCTCGCTCTTGATGTCTTGCAAGATTCTTTTCCTGATTATGCTCAGGTGAAGCAACTTTTTCTTCTTTATCTTTTACCGTTAAATCTTCCGTAACTTCTGATTTGGGTTTATTGGAATTCATTGATTTTACATCCGAGGGTCTAGATATTTTTTTCCTTTGAATCGGTTTTCTATCCCTTTCGTTCTTTTTTTCGTCAATTGGAGGATTAGAAATTGGTTCACTTGATTTAGGATTGTCAACTGATTTAAACTTAGAGGGATTAACCGCTTGAAAATCAAGAATTTTATATATCAAATCTTGCTTTTTAAATCCTTTATGAGGTATTTCATATTGGTCTGCAATTTTTTTAAGTTCAGGTAGGAGCATGTCTCCTAGTGAAAGAATATCGTACATTATTTTGTAAGTAAGTTTTGTTTTTACTATCTAAAAAGAATTAATTTATAGAGTAGCCTGAAAGGCATGGCAAGGATAAATAAAACTTTAAATATAGACAAGTTTATACAAATAAAAGCGACAGGATTATTAAACCAAAAGCCTAACTGGCTCTTCCAATAGTTCCTGAAAAGTTTGAAGGAACTTGGCTCCTGTAACGCCATCAACAACTCTGTGATCACAACTCAAAGTAACTTTCATTACGTGCCCTGGCTTCATTTCACCATTTTCTACAATTACTGTTTCTTTAGAGCTACCTATAGCTAGAATACAAGCGTCAGGAGGGTTCACTATAGCTGTAAATTCATCTATACCAAACATTCCTAAATTTGATATGGTAAAAGTATTGCCCTCCCAGTCTTTGGGTTGAAGTTCCTTGTTCTTGGCTTTTTCTGCATACGCTCTTACTTCTGTTCCTATTTGAGAAAGTGGTTTGCTATCGGCAAACCTCACAACCGGAACTAATAAACCGTCTTCGACTGCAACAGCTACGCCAATATGAACATGGTGGTTGCGACGAATTTTATCGCCTAACCAAGCAGAGTTTACATTGGGGTGTTTTTTTAATGCCACTGCTGCCGCTTTGATAACCAAGTCATTGACAGATATTTTAGTATCGCCATACTCGTTCATTCTTTTGCGAGCCTCTATTACAGCGTTCATTTTTATTTCTTTGGTTAGGTAGAAATGGGGAGCTGTAAATTTACTTTCGGCAAGACGCTTAGCAATCGTCTTTCGCATTTGTGTTATGGGTACGTCATCGTAACTCTCCACTCCAATAGATTCCGTAGTATTGACTACTGCTGGTGCTTGGAAATTTTCAATGTCTTTTTTTATAATTCGACCATTATCTCCACTACCATGAACTTGAGATAAATTGATACCTTTATCTTGAGCCATTTTTTTGGCGAGGGGTGATGCAAAAACTCTTCCGTCATTGCTAACAATAGGACTAGTTACTTCTTCTGGTGAAGAAGACAGGGATTCTTTTTTATTATCTTGCAAAACTACAGGGTCATTCTGAATGGTTTCAGCCGAGCTATCTGAGGATAATAAATGCTGGAAATCTTCACCTTTTTTTCCAATAATGGCAATTACCGTTTCAACTGGAACCGTTTCGCCTTCTTCAACATTCAAATGAAGAACCTCCCCTTTTTCGAAATTTTCTAATTCCATGGTGGCTTTATCCGTCTCTACGTCAGCAATCATTTCGCTGGACTTGACGGTGTCACCCACTTTTACAAACCAAGACACAATCGTTCCCTCTTCCATTGTATCGCTCATTCTAGGTAATTTTATTGCTACTGCCATTATATTATTGTAAAGCTTCGCAAAACTAAACATACAAGTTTAAATATTGTTGAGAACGACAAATAAACATTGATATATTTCTAACATTATGTACTTGTTTTGTACTAAAGATGAGGCAATACGAAGATTTTTTAAAATATGTACTTGAAAATGGTGCAATTAAAACGGATCGGACTGGTACAGGAACGTTAAGCGTGCTAGGGGGACAGCTACGTTTTGACCTGTCTCATTCTTTTCCATTAATCACAACAAAAAAAATTCATTGGAAATCTGTAGTTCATGAATTGCTTTGGTTTTTAAAGGGTGATACAAACATTCAATATCTTAAAGAACATGGTGTTAAAATATGGGATGCGTGGGCGGATAAAAACGGTGATTTAGGTCCAGTTTATGGAAAACAATGGCGAAATTGGGAGGGTCCAAACGGTGAAAAAATCGATCAAATACAATCCGTTTTAGATACATTAAAAAGTAATCCTGATAGTAGAAGAATACTTGTAAATGCTTGGAACGTTGGAGAGCTTGGACAAATGGCATTAACACCCTGTCATTGTTTGTTTCAATTTTATGTTGCCAATGGAAAACTAAGTTGTCAATTGTATCAACGTAGTGCTGATATGTTTTTGGGAGTACCTTTCAATATTGCCAGTTATGCTTTACTGACACTAATGGTTGCTCAAGAGGTTGGATTAATGCCAGGAGAATTTGTGCATACATTTGGCGATGCTCACATTTACAGTAACCATTTTGAACAAGTTAATGAACAACTGAAGCGTAAACCCAGAAAATATCCAACAGTTAATATAAACCCAGACAAAACATCAATATTTGATATTGAGTATAATGACATAGAATTGATTGGATACAATCCTCATCCAAGAATACAGGCTCCTGTTGCTGTTTAAATTTTAGATTCTAATTTCTTTAGTATATCAGTGGCAGCCTCAGCAATTACTGTTCCTGGCCCAAATACAAAATCCACTCCTTTTTTAAACAGAAAATTATGGTCTTTTTCAGGAATAACTCCTCCTGCAACTACCACAATATCCTCTAGACCTTGTTTTTTTAATTCATTAACCACCTCAGGCATCAATGTTTTATGTCCTGCCGCTAAAGATGAAACGCCTAAAACATGTACATCATTTTCCATGGCTTGTTTAGCCACTTCAACAGGGGTTTGAAAAAGAGGACCAACATCTACATCAAAGCCTAAATCGGCGAAGGCTGTAGCTATAATTTTAGCCCCTCTATCGTGCCCATCTTGCCCCATTTTAGCCACCAGTATTCTGGGACGTCTACCCTCTTTAAGAGCAAATTCGTCTGCTTTTTTACGAGCATAAATTACTTTAGTGTCATTTTGCACCTCTTTCAAATATACACCAGAAATTGTTGTATTAGTTGCCTGATACCTGCCATAAACGTTTTCTAGTGCAGAAGACATTTCACCTAAAGTTACTCTAGCTAATGCTGCTTCAACACATATTTCTAATAAGTTATGATTATTAACGGCAGCATTTTCAATCTTTTGAAGATGAGTCATTACTTCTGCATCATTTCGGGTATTTTTTAATTGAGTTAATCGTTGGATTTGGCTCTCTCGAACCGCCTTATTATCTACCTCAAGTATTTCAAAATCAGTTTTTTCTTCATTTGCTTTAAAGGAATTAACGCCAATGATGTATTCTTTTCCTGAATCAATATTAGCTTGCTTAATTGCAGCACATTCTTCTATTCGCATTTTTGGAATACCTTTTTCAATAGCTTTAGTCATTCCACCTAATTCTTCTATTTCTTCTATAAATGTCCAAGCACTAAGAACAAGGTCTTGTGTATGTTGTTCAATTATTTTACTTCCACCCCACGGATCAATGGCTTGTGTAATTCCTGTTTCTGTCTGAATTATTTTTTGAGTGTTACGGGCAATTTTAGCACTGAATTCTGTTGGCAATGCAATAGCCTCATCAAAGCTATTGGTGTGTAAACTTTGTGTCCCACCAAATATAGCGGATAACGCTTCAATGGTTGTTCTTGCAATATTGTTATATGGGTCTTGCTCTGTTAAACTCCAGCCACTGGTTTGACAATGAGCACGAAGTGCCATTGATTTCTTATTATTAGGGTTATATTTTTTGATGAGTTTAGCCCATAACAACCTGCCAGCTCTTAACTTAGCTATCTCCTTATAAAAGTTCATCCCAACTCCCCAAAAAAATGAAAGTCTGGGTGCAAATTCATCAATGGCCAATCCTGCATTTATCCCCGTTCTTACATACTCCAATCCGTCTGATAAAGTATAAGCGAGTTCCAGCTCAGGGCTTGCCCCTGCTTCTTGCATGTGATATCCGCTAATACTTATGCTGTTAAACTTAGGCATATGCTTCGCCGTGTATTTGAAAATATCAGACACTATGCGCATGCTTGGTTCAGGAGGATAAATGTACGTGTTACGTACCATAAATTCTTTCAAAATATCATTCTGAATGGTGCCTGCTAGTTGATGCGAATCAACGCCTTGTTCCTTGGCTGCGGCAATGTAGAACGCCATAATAGGTAAAACTGCTCCGTTCATTGTCATGCTAACAGATATTTTATCTAACGGTATTTTATCAAACAGCAGCTTCATGTCTTCGATGCTATCAATAGCAACACCTGCCATACCAACATCTCCAAATACTCGTGGATGATCACTATCGTACCCGCGATGGGTTGCTAAATCAAAAGCAACAGACAACCCTTTTTGTCCAGCTTCAAGATTTCTTTTATAAAATGCATTACTTTTCTCAGCAGTACTAAATCCCGCATATTGTCTGATTGTCCATGGACGAATAACGTACATTGTAGAATATGGACCTCTTAAAAACGGAGGAATACCTGGTGCAAAAGAAAATTCTGCTTTGTTATTTGTTAATTCTCCTCCATTTTTATTTGAAATAGCATCAATATAGCATTGTGTTAATTTTTCAAAAAACCAACTTCCATATGCGGCATCAGAAATTTGATCCATATGGCTTTCATGTTTTAAAAGATATAGGATGTTACTTGCTAAACGAGAACTTCTCTTAGATGGTTGATTATCAAACGGAAGAATACATATATGTTTAGCGCCGCCAATAATCGCTGAAGCTGCTGCTATGGTTTGTCTTATTAAATTATTGTATTCGAAATCATCCTCTTGAGATGGTATTACAACATTTATTTCTTGTTGAGGGTGAACGTGTCTTAAAGCACGTAAACGAGCAATGTTGTCATAAAACGATATACCCAAATGAAAAAAAACGGGGGTTTCTTGAGTGAAATGCATGTTTTCAAGGGATAAATCTCCTAAGTTTTCACCTAATTCCTCAATATTTTTGATTTTCCTTCCTGAAAATTCATCAGGCTGGACAAAATCTGTTAAGGCAGTAATAATCCATTCAACACTGGGTAATTTGTAGCATTTTTTTGAATTTTCCGAGCATCCGTAGGAAGATATTTTAATACCATCTGATGAAGTATAAAAAACATCATCTATAGTTTTGCCTTTCAAATCATGAATTGCCTTTTGCTGCCAATCAATAAAACTCAGCTTTGGAAATTCATCAAAAGACACCTTATTGTCCTTGAGCATGGGGCAAATTTAACTTTTCCATTGATGGTGCTAACCAAGAGTCCTATAAATTTGCAACTATGTATAACCTCATAACCACAGAAAACCAAGGAATTGTTCAACTCATTACACTGAACAGAGAAGACAAGCTCAATGCCCTTAATATTGAACTAATACAAGAAATAGGAAAAGAAATAGACCGCTTAAATCATGAAAATACTGTTCGTGGAATAATTATCACTGGAAAAGGAAACAAGGCCTTTGCTGCCGGAGCAGATATTACTGAGTTTGCTGGTTTTAATAAAATCGAAGCTGAAAAAATGAGTACAAATGGAGGCATTGTATTCCAAAAAATTGAACAAAGTAGAATACCCGTTATAGCTGCTGTTAATGGTTTTGCTTTAGGGGGTGGCTGTGAATTAACCATGGCTTGTCACATAAGAATAGCTAGTGAAAATGCAAAGTTTGGTCAACCTGAAGTTAACCTTGGACTCCCTCCTGGATACGGTGGTACCCAACGATTAGCTCAAATAATAGGTAAAGGTAGGGCCTTAGACATGCTAATTTCAGCAAAAATAATAGACGCCCAAACGGCACTTCACTATGGATTAGTTACATCTGTAGTTACTATTGAAGAGCTCCTAAATACGTGTAAAACTTATATCGAAAAACTCATTCACAAGTCTCCCGTTGCTATTGCTGAAGTTATAAGTTGTACGAATAAGCTATTTGAAAATACGGAAGGCTTAAAGTTTGAAGTTGATCGTTTTTCTGATTGTTTTCAACTGCGGGATTTTAAAGAGGGTACCGTTGCCTTTATTGAAAAAAGAAAACCTCACTTTTAAAATAGTCGTAATTTGGCATTCTATTTGTACTTTGCACACGGAACATTACATTTGAAATATTAAAAATTAATAAACATGAAAAATTTAATTATACTTACTGCTGTCCTTTGGGGATTAACATCAACTAGTTTTGCCCAAACAGAAACCGTAACCCTATCTAGTGAAGCTCAAGCTAAAATGAGTATCGAAAAGAAATCACACGATTTTGGAACAATTGAAGAGGGCGTTCAAGCGACTGTTACATTTACATTTAAAAATACGGGTAATGCACCTCTTGTATTGAACAGTGTTAAAGCTTCATGTGGTTGCACAACACCCAAATGGACCAAAGAACCTGTAGCCCCAGGAGCTGAGGGTGTTGTTACTGCAATTTATAACTCAAAAGGACGTCCAGGAAATTTTACTAAGACTATCACTATCAAGCACAATGGTGAGGGTGGTACCGAATTTTTAACTATTCGTGGTATAGTCAATAAAGCAGCAACAGAAGTAACACCAACGGTTGTCGCCCCTTAATTACTTTTTTATAAAATATCTAACCCCTCATACATCTTTTATGTTATGAGGGGTTTTTTTGAGATAATTTAACTCCTCTCCTTTACCCAACCAACCTGTCATTCCTCCTGTATGAATGGCTAGAATTTTTTTTCCAGATTCTATTGCGTTTTGTTCAATAAGCTGCTTTATTGCAAACATCATTTTACCCGTATATATGGGATCTAGCAGTATTCCCGTTTCTACCGTGAAATCGTGAATAAAATCAATCAGTTGGGCATTTGTTTTAGCATAACCTCCTTCATGAAACTGGTCATATATTATACAATTCCCAATATTAAAACGGTGAAGAAGTTCTGCCTCAATATATTTACTACCCTTCAACACTTGTATGCCAATTAAGGGGATTTTAAGATTCTGAGCTTGAAGATAACTATGCATTCCCGCTATAGTTGTACCTGTTCCACATGATACATAAATTTGATCCACGTTAGAAAGATTTGTTTCTGATAAAATATGTGTACATCCAAGTGTTCCCTCATGGCAAGCCCCACCCTCTGGAATAAAAAGTTCTCTATCAAAAACACCATACAATCTATTAGTTTTCATATACTTTGCTCGAGAAATAAATTCGATTTGCATTCCATACAAACGGCATAATTGCAACAAAGCATTTCTCTCTTTGGGTTCTTCTCCGCGAACAATTCCTTTACATGGTATTTTTTGAATAGCACACACAACCGCTGTAGCAACTAAATGATTTGAATATGCCCCACCGTATGTGACTATTTTATCAAAATGTTCAGCATTGAATTTTGAAAAAATTCCTGATAACTTTCTCCATTTATTACCCGATATCAACGGATGAATTAAATCGTCTCTCTTTAATTGTATTCTTACATTGTGGTATTTGCTCCAAGAAGTATTTATCTCAGAAACGGGACTAGGTATATGTAAGTGATTTTTCAGCTCCATTTATTTTTTATGACACTCCAAGCAATCTCAGACTCAAACCCTTTTGCTATGACAAACTGGACAGCCTTGTAATTTTTTTGATACGACTTTATTCCCGAAAGAGACTTTAGTTTTTTATGAAGCAAATTTTCTAGAGTATCTACATATGTGTTTTCATTGATTTCTGCTAACCCTTTTTTGATGCAATATTCTGATATTTTTCTTTGCTTTAATTCTTGAGTTATTTTGTTCCTACCCCACTTTTTGTAATTGAACTTCCCTCTTACAAATGCTATGGTGAATCGCTCCTCATTGATGAAGTCCTGTTGAATAAGGTCAAAAATGATTTCTTCAACATCCTCCGATATTAAACCAAAACTATACAGTTTGTCTCGAACCTCTTGATGACATCGCTCTTGGTATACACAATATTTAGCAATCTTCACTCTAGCTTCTCGTGGGGTATAGGATTTGTTTCTTGGTGATTGCATCTTGCGGCAGCTAAATTAGTAACAATAAAACTTACTTTTGCATAGAGTTGTATTCTTTAAAAGAAATAGCGCACATCGTTCAAGGAAAAACCTTTGGAAATGATTCAATTATAATAAATCATTTGTACACCGACACACGAAAAATTCACGAAAGAGATCATTCTATTTTTATTGCGATTAATACTACAAAAACTAATGGACATCGATTTGTAAAGCAAGCGATTAATCTTGGCATTTCTGCCGTTATAGTAACTGAGAAACCCAACGTTGATTGTGCTTATATTTTAGTTAAAAATAGCATAAAAGCATTACAGGATTTGGCCATTGCACATAGAAAAAGTTTTAATAAACCAGTAATTGGAATAACAGGAAGTAACGGGAAAACTATTGTAAAAGAATGGATCAGCCATGTACTTTCAAGCTCATTTAATATTTGTAAAAATCCCAAGAGCTATAATTCTCAGATTGGTGTTCCGTTATCTATTTGGAAACTAAACTCATCTCATACGTTAGGTGTTTTTGAGGCAGGCATCTCCGCCTACTCAGAAATGGATCAGTTGGCTCGTATTATTCAACCAAACATTGGGGTATTTACCTATCTAGGTGATGCTCATGGCGTTAATTTTAATACCCAAAAAGATAAGTTAAACGAAAAAATAAAGCTTTTTGAAAAATGTGAAGTTGTTATTTGTTCTAACACACAACCCGAAGTTGTAAGCGCAATTAGGGGTTCAAATATTTCCTCGTTTGTATGGGGGTATGATTCCGCATCTGATGTTTCTATTACCAAAATTGTTAATAATCATTTTTCGGTAAAATACCAAAAAAAAGAATGTATACTTAAACTCCCATTCTCAGACAAATCATCCGTTCATAATGCTTTTACCACGTTGTCAATAGCCCTATATCTGGGAGTTGATTTAGAAGAGATTATTCGAAAAATAATAGTACTTCCTACCATTGATATGCGATTGCAACAGACTGATGGAATATATAATAATCAGCTTATTTTGGATTACTACAATGCCGATTATCAGTCTCTTGTTATGGCTATTGACTTTTTAAATCAACAGCGAATAGAAGATCAAAAGTGTACAATCATTCTGTCTGATATAATAGAAAGTCAATACAAAGGAAAATCACTTTACAAAAAAATAAATTCACTACTCGTCGGCAATAATATTGATGAGGTTATTGGTATTGGTGAACATATTACTTTACATGAAAACAGTTTTTCATTACCGTCTCACTTTTATTTGACTACTGAACTTTTTTTGACTAAATATCAGATGCATACTTTCAAAAATCAAATGATACTACTAAAAGGTGCTCGTAAATATAGGTTTGAACGCATTGCAGAAAAACTAAAATTAAAAACTCATCAAACGGCATTATATGTGAATCTAACACGATTGCAACATAACATTAATATCATAAAAAGCTCCATAAAGCCACCTACCAAGATAATGGCTATGGTAAAAGCACTCGCCTATGGATCTGGAGGGTATCAAATAGCAAAGCTTTTGGAATTTAATGCGATTGATTTTTTAGGTGTTGCCTACACCGATGAAGCTACACAGCTAAAAGAATCGGGCATAAATACCCCCATCATGGTATTAAATCCTGATTTAACTGATGTTTCTCCATACACTAATCATACTATTCAGCCTGTTATTTACAATTATTCTAGTCTGCTAAAAATTAAAAATCAATCCATTAGTGTTCATATTGAATTTGATACTGGAATGCATCGACTAGGTTTTCAAAAAGAAGACATCCCAAAAATTGTTGATTTCCTTAAAAACCAACCTAATATTAGTGTAGTTTCAGTTTTTAGTCATTTATCATCGGCAGATGATTCTACTCAGGATACATTTACAGAACAACAGATTAAGCTATTTCGTGAAATAGCTCAAAAATTGGAGAATCAACTACAATTAAAACTAATAAAACATATTTTGAATACAGCTGGGATTGAACGTTTTTCTGAAGCATCATTCGATATGGTTCGACTAGGAATTGGTCTATATGGCATATCCCCAATTGAAAGAAAATCTAAACTGCTTCCGGTCAGTAGTTTTGTTACTTATATATCTCAAATTCACAGCATACCTGCTGGAGAAGGAATTGGATATGGACAAATTGATAAGGTTAATTATCCTAGAAAAATTGCTGTGATTGCTGTTGGATATGCCGATGGCTTTTCACGATTCTTTGGAAACGGGGTGGGTTCTGTGCTTATTCGAGAAAAAGAAGTAAAAGTTGTTGGAAATGTGTGTATGGATATGGCTTTTTGTGATGTGACAGGTGTTGAATGTCTAGAAGGAGACACTGTAGTATTGTTTGGAGACTCACCTACAGTAGAAAGTCTTTCAAAAAAAATTGGCACCATTCCGTATGAAATTCTAACCAATATTAGTCAAAGAGTAAATCGTGTTTTTTTTCAAGAATGACCAAAGAACAATTCATACAGGGGATATCAAATGGAGATATTAAAACTTTAAGTAAGGCTATAACTTTAGCTGAAAGTTCCATTGCGTCGAAACAAGAATTGGCCCTTCAAATTATTGAGCATTTTGGTCCACAAAAAAATACATTTAGAATAGGAATTACAGGGAGTCCAGGGGTTGGTAAAAGTACTTTTATTGAAGCTGTTGGAAGTCGAATGGCAGGAAATAAAAAAGAAAAAATAGCCGTGCTTAGTATCGATCCAAGTAGTGCCATTTCTCAAGGAAGTATTCTAGGTGATAAAACGAGAATGAACCAGTTAAGCTCATTAGAAAATGTGTATATACGCCCGAGTGCATCCGGTAATCAGTTGGGAGGTATTGCTAAAAATACACGTATGGCCATGTTGCTTTGTGAGGCTGCTGGGTATACTACTATTATCATAGAAAGTGTAGGTGTTGGACAAAGTGAGACGGAAATATCAAAACTTACCGATTTATTTGTGCTCTTGCTTAACCCTGGAGGGGGGGATGAATTACAAGGAATAAAACGAGGTATTATGGAAATGGCTGACATTGTTGTAGTCAATAAGCATGACGGTGATCAGAAACGACTAGCCGAAATTACAGCTAAAGAGTATAGTTTGGCGCTTCATCTAAAATTAAAAAATAAAAATTCATGGACACCTAAAGTGTTAGTTTCATCAAGTCTATACTTGACCGGAATTGATTCATTTTTGGAAAAATGCTCTGATTTTAATAATCACATTCATGATCAATGGAAAAAAGTAGTCAGAAAAGAGCAGATGAAATATTGGACTAAAAAAAATATTGAGTATCTATTAATGTCTAAAATAGACGGGTATGAGGAGCAAATTAACCAAGATATAGATTCCGGTATATTGCCCGAGAGATCTGCAAGAAATATTTTAGAATAATTCCCAATAACAGGGAAGAAGAATATTCGCATTTTTTTAAAATTCAAAACCTACATTTGCTCTACAAAAAATTTAACGTAATGATAATTGGCGTACCAAAAGAAATAAAAAATAATGAAAACCGTATCGCATTAACACCTGGAGGTGCATTAGAACTGACTAAACGTGGGCATACTGTTTATATTCAAAAAGGAGGGGGTTTAGGTAGTGGGTTTAGCGACACTATGTACACAGACTGTGGGGCCAGCATTTTAGACACCATTGAGGAAGTATATGCTATTGCCGAAATGATTATGAAAGTTAAAGAACCTATAGAAAAAGAATATTCGCTTATAAAAAAAGATCAGCTTGTATTCACTTACTTCCATTTTGCAAGTTATGAACCTCTAACTCACGCTATGATTAATAGTGAGGCTATTTGTTTAGCATACGAAACAGTAGAAGCATCGGATAGAAGTTTACCATTGCTTGTTCCTATGAGTGAAGTGGCCGGTAGAATGGCTATACAAGAAGGAGCGAAATATTTAGAAAAACCCGTAAAAGGTAAAGGAGTCTTATTAGGTGGTGTTCCTGGTGTATCTCCTGGAAAAGTTCTGATTATTGGTGGAGGTGTTGTTGGGACACAAGCTGCTAAAATGGCTGCAGGTCTGGGAGCACAAGTTACCATATTAGATGTTAGTTTGGCTAGACTTCGGTATTTAAATGATGTAATGCCTGCCAATGTTGTGACTCGTTTTTCAAACGAAATGAATATTAGAGATCTTATACCACAAATGGATCTAATTGTAGGTGCTGTTCTTATTCCAGGTGCAAAGGCACCAAACCTAATTACCAAAGATATGCTTAAAATGATGCACCCTGGTACCGTCTTGGTAGATGTTGCTGTAGATCAGGGTGGTTGTATAGAAACATGTAAGCCTACAACTCATGAAGATCCTATATTCATCATTGACGATATTGTACATTATTGTGTTGCAAATATGCCAGGAGCGGTGCCATATACGTCTACTGTAGCGCTCACTAATGCGACCTTGCCATATGCAATTCAGTTGGCCAACAAAGGCTGGAAACAAGCTTGCAATGAAAATCATGAACTGAAATTAGGACTAAATGTTATCAATGGAAGTGTTTGTTATAAGGCTGTATCTGAAGCCTTTGACCTCGAATACACGCCTGTTGAAGACTTTTTGGGTTGATGGCCAATTTGCTTAATTATAAATTATATCCAAACAACCATACTCAAACATATTTATTAATTTATCATGGTTTATTTGGCATGCTTGATAATTGGCATCAAATAGCAAATAAGCTTTCGGTTTATTACAATGTTGTCACAGTAGATCTTCCAAACCATGGTCAAAGTCCTCATTACACCAAAATGACCTATGAGTCAATGACAGAAAATGTTATTGCGTTAATGGATAGTTTAGGTATTGAAAAGGCACACCATCTAGGTCACTCCATGGGGGGGAAAATGGTCATGAAACTCGTAGACCTATTCCCTGAAAAGGTTTCTAAACTTATCGTTGTTGACATTGCACCTAGAGCTTATACACCGGTTCATACACCTTATTTTAATGCCCTTAAGAACCTTGATTTTTCAAAATTTAATTCTCGAAAAGAAGCAGATGATGCATTAGGTCTAGTCGAAAAAAACATAGGTGTTCGCCAATTTTTATTAAAAAATATTACTAAGTCTCATTCTGGGTATTCATTGAAAATAAACCTATCGGCTATTGAAGATTTTTATCCAAAAATGATTGATGCAATTCGTTTTAAAAACACTATAATCACGCCTACAATGTTTTTGTTTGGTGGCCAATCCAATTACATAAATGCTTTAGACATTGAAACCATAAAAGCGCAATTTAAAACCGTTTTGTTCCATGAAATAGAAAACGCTGGCCATTGGATTCATGCAGAGAAGCCAAATGAAACGCTTGAATCAATTATCCGTTTTCTTGATTGATGAGCTATAGATTTGGTGTAATTTTGCTATGATATAAGTGAAAAGTTTAAATTTTATATTTATTCTGCTTTGGGGGTTTACTTTAAAAGCTCAAACTGTAATTACCGGAAAAGTTACGGATGCTACTACTGGTGAACCACTTCCATATGTTGCTGTAAGAGGAATTGGAATTAAAGTTGGTGCTATTACAGACTTTGATGGTTTCTACACGATCAAAACGGATGAAAAAGTAGACTCAATTATCGCCACTTTCTTGGGGTATTCTCCTGTTCAAAAAAAAGTCGCGTATCAACAAAAACAAGAAATAAATTTTAGCCTTTTAGAAGAAGCAAGTTCCTTACAAGAGTTTATTGTTAGGCCTGGCAGTATTAACCCAGCCTCAGTAATTATGAAAAGAGCTCAAAAAAGAAAAAAAGAGTATAATCCTGAAAAAATCGAATTTTATCAATATGAATCATACAGCAAAGTCCAACTTGCTGTAGACAATGTTTCCAATAAATTTAAAAAAAGAAAAATATTTTCAGCTATGGAACCTCTTTTTGATACTGTAGCAAGTTTCAGTGATAGTAGTGCCCAAAAGGTCTTACCTGTTTTTGTGTCTGAAACATTAAGTGATTATTATTTTAGAAAATTTCCAAGAAGAACGAAAGAGGTCATTAAGGCTACAAAAATACTTGGTGTGGGCGTTGGTGAGGAGAGTTATATCTCACAAATATTGGGATCTACATTTCAACAATATAATTTCTATGAAAACAATTTATATATCCTGGACAAAGATTTTATATCGCCACTAAGTTCAACTGCTAACGCCTACTATTTTTTTACCTTAAAAGATAGTGTTGTCGTTGACGGTAAATCTTGTTATCAAATCCGGGTAGACCCTAAAAATATAAATGATTTGGTTTTTTCAGGAACGCTATGGATAGAAGCAAAATCGTATGCCATAAAACAATTAAGTTTAGAAATAACGAGCAAGGCAAACATTAACTTTATAGAAAAATTAAAAATTCAACAAGAATTTGAAGAAGTTGATCCCCAATATTGGTTGCCTAAAAAAACTCGCGTATTAATAGATATTGCTGAGTTAACCAGCAATACTCTGGGAATGATTGGTTTATACTACAACTCTGCTAAAAATATTGTCATAAATAAAGTGAACGAACTCCCTTTTTATGAAGATAAAATTACCGTAATTGATAGTTCATTTAATCGTGTAGAAAATTACTGGGATACCGCACGCCACGAGCGAATATCTGATGATGATAAAAGGATATACACCATGATTGACTCATTAAAAAACCAACCACTAATTAAATCTTATATTGATATTGTGGAAATGGCTGTAGAGGGTCATATACCTGCAGAAAAAATAGATTTAGGTCCGTGGTATTATTTGCTAGGATACAATGCATTAGAGGGTGTCCGAACCCGTGTTGGGTTCAGGACGTCTCCCAAGTTTCATAAAAATTTACAACTTAAAGCATATGGCGCTTATGGTTTTAAAGATGAAAAATTCAAATATGGAGCGTTTGGTGAATATGTTATTGATAGAAAAAAATGGAGTAAAGTTGGTGCTTTTATTAAAAATGATGTTGAGTTAATTGGTTTAACCGATGAGGAAAACAACACCTCTGCCTTATACGATGCATTTGCATTATTTGGCACAAACCAAATAAATCGAAGTTTAACAAAAAGCCTGTGGCTAGAAAAAGAACTAATGAAGGGGTATACCCAATACTTTGATGTCAGGCATAAGTCTTTTGCATTTGAAGAAATAGGGGACTTTAATTTTGGTTTTTATTCGTCGCCAGATGATAGCTCATCCATTAAATCAAACTTTGATATCACATCTATCCGACTGAAAGGTCGTCTGTCAAATAAAGAACAATTTGTATATCGAAGAACTAACCGATACAGTATGGGTAATTTAAAAGCGCCTGTGCTGACTATTGATTATACTCACAGTTTTGATAACGTTCTAGGAGGTGATTTCAAATTTGATAAGATTGGTTTTGAATTATGGCAATTCAATAGTTTTGGGAATTGGGGAACCTTTGAATATACCATAAAAGCCTATCGAACATTTGGCGAAGCACCTTACCCCTCACTGTTTATTATGCAAGGCAATCCGTCTTTCTTTAGTAATCGGCAGGCATATAACCTTATGGACTTTTTTGAATTTGCAGCTGATCAATACCTATCATTTGATTACGAGCATCAATTTAATGGGTTGATAATGAATAGAATACCGTTGGCAAAAAAACTCAAATGGCGTAGCTTCATAAATACCAAAGGTGTTTTAGGAACAATGTCTGATGCGAATAAATTATTAATGCCACTTAATCAAGAAAACTACACCGTACCTCGTTTTTTTGAGGGTAATAAGCCTTATGTAGAGGTTGGTTATGGTATAGAAAATATTTTTAGGTTTATACGAATTGACTTTATTCACCGAATAACATACATCGATGAAAATCATTCCAACGCTCAACCCTTTGGCGTAAAATTTAATGCCGTAATCCGGTTTTGACGGTTTGTTTTCTTTTTTGACTGAAAAATGTTCTCATTAATTCAGCACTCTGATTGCCCAAAACATCTTTCGTTATTGAAATACTATCTGTTAGGGGTATCCAATTTGAAAATCCGTGTTTAGGCTCCATACAACCTAAAACTATCTCTTTTATTCTGGCGTTTTTGATAGCTCCATAACACATCAAGCATGGTTCTAAGGTAACATACAATGTACACTCGTTTAAAAATTTAGCGTTTAAAAACGAACAAGCAGCTGTAATAGCTATCATTTCAGCATGTGCTGTAGGATCACCTAACCTTTCTACTTGATTATACCCTTTGCCTATAATTTGATTGTTTGCTACAACAACAGCACCAACAGGAACCTCGTCCTCTGAAAATGCTATTTCTGCTTGTTGCAGTGCTTTATTCATAAAATATTCTGGTGTAAGTTCCATTTATTTATATTCTAATTCTAAGAGTGCTTGACAAAACATTTCTCCAACATATTTAGCTCCTTTATACGAAAAATGCGTAAAATCTTTTTGTGCTAAACCGTCATTTACCCACGCAACCATTGCATTTTTTCCGCCCATCGCTCGATATAAATCCCAGAAACAGCAATCATTTTCAATAGATGCTTTCTTCATTGCATCGACAACTAATGGGATATTATCATAAGAAACCATGTTGCCATTTATATTTTTACTCATATCGCTTGGGCCAATTACAATAACTACCATCGATGGATCAGCAGCTTTAATGACCTTTAACTGTTGAGATAGTTTTTTATAATAGTAGTGATAACTCTTACTTTCATTGGGAATAATATTTACACCATATTGTAATACCACAGCAACAACGTTAAGTTCTTTTAATTGATTGACATATAAATTTTGATTAATCGCTTGAAAACCAATTCCGTTACTACCTCTCATAGGGAAATTGTCTACAGCAATTCCGCAGTCGCCATCTAATGCAATACCATAAATGGTCGGCCTCTCCTTTGAAAGAAAATCAAACTTGAGTTTTTGAGGGCTATTAACATTCCATTTTTTTACACCAAATGACCCTGTTGATGGAAGGGTGTGCAAGAGAGTGGTGTCATTTATAAGTATATTGATTCGATTGGAACGATTGCTGCTATATAACAAAGATACTCTGCTATAGGATCGTGAACTTAAATATCCTCTATTCTTTTTATTGATTTGGATGTATGTGCTTTGTGGTTCTCTTTCAGTGCTGTCATGATTATATAAATAAGCAGAACCACTGATTCCTATGTGCTTGGTATCGCTGTTTCTCTTATAAAAAGCATGTTTAATGAAATTCTTACTTTGGGTAACAAGGTAGTTTTCTCTGTACGTGGCTGCTGGCTCAAGCGGTAACAGAATACCAGGACCTATGCCACCAAATTTATTCTGAAAACGATTTCGTATATAGCTTGTAATTCTGTCGCCCTCTAATTGAGAGTCGCCATAATGGAGAATTCGAACTACTTTATTTTTACTTTCATGGTTTATTTTTTCTAAAAGCAAAGAAATCATGTGTTGGTTATTTTTAGGAAAAGTAAAAAACCGACTAAATCTTCCATTTCTAGTTGTCGTTTTTGTTTTGATAACAGGGGATATTCTGTCTGAATTAAACGTTTTCTGCTCTATCTCCTCATTCTCGTTTGATAAAGCTAACCCCTTTAATACCGATTCTATATTTACTGTTGTATCTGATTGGTTGTCCCATAATTCTTGTTTTGAAACAAAACGCAAGGTGATATCTTTAGAGATTATTAAGCCATTATCTGGAAAAATCCAAACCATCACACCTAAAAGTATATTTAGCAAAACAAGAGCTGTGAAAATTCTCCAAGGTTGCATTTTTCTGATTATAAAACAGTTAATTAATCTTTTTGAATAACATTATTTTTTTGAGCCTGCGACATTCTGTTAATGCTCTGATAATATGATTTTTTACTCAATGGCTTTTTGATCACTATGCGTTGGTTAATTTGAATAATGTCGCCACGAATGTGGTTCCAATTTCTGATTTCTGATATTGAACAGTCGTATAAATCTGCAATTCGTGAAAGGACGTCACCACTTCGAACGGTATAAATTATAGTAACCAAATCGTTGGTGCTTCTGGATTGATTAATGACATTAGTTTGCTTTACAGTATCGGCATTTTGCTCCGTGTAAAAAGAATCCCTTCTCTCATAAAATAGGCTGTCTTTTGATATAGGTATTTTTAAAAAATGCAATCGATTCATCGTGGGGATGATTTCATTTTTATAAATAGGATTGAGTTTTTTTAACCGGTCAATATCTATGGTTAATTGCTCAGATATTCGTTTAAACGTGACATAATGATCAATCGGAACATCCGTTGTTGAATCGATAGCAGGTAGTTCATTTTTTACATATTTGTACAATTCGGCAATATATACCGCAGCTACAAAGTTTGGATAAGTCTTAAAATAAGGGTGCTCTAGTTTCAAATTAATTAGATTAAAATCATCCAGGCTATCTTTGCTTAATATGCGAGCTTTTTGCCACAGTGCATCTCCACAAGCATAAATTGTAAGTGCTTTTCTCCAATCGTTATGAATCGTGTATATTTTTGAAATCTCTTCACAAAATACGCGAGCTGATTGAATAATATCCAAGCGTTCATCGACATAATTACTTATGAATAATTCGTTTTTTTTTGCTGTTTGATAAGACACCTGAAACCATCCTGCTTTGGTCGGATCTTCCTTCGAACTTTGTTGACAGTTAGATAAAGAAATACATGAAAATCGTAATTCTTTAGGTAAATTATACTCATCAAACACCGCAATCAACTCTTCCTCCCGTTGAAAAAATGTTTTTAGCGTTTGTATGTTGTTATATTTATCCGTTTCTATTTTTTGTGCAATTATTTGATTTACGGTTTCTGAATATTCAAGAGGTACTATCTCCTCGAGTTTGTCTAGTGTTGATTGAATAGATGAAGTTTGAGCAACAGCTGTTGTCACTGAAATAGCAAACCATAAACCAAAAAAAAATTTATGCATAGTTCGCTATCATCTGAGCAATATTGAGCAATTTATCTTCTTGAAAAGCTGAACCCATAAGGTGCATTCCAATAGGCATTTTATTTTGATGTTTTACTGGAACAGAAATAGCTGGAAGCCCTGCCAACGAAGCCTGAACTGTAAAAATATCTGCCAGGTACATTTGAATTGGATCTTTTGACTTTTCGCCACCTATATCGAAAGCAACACTTGGAGTTGTTGGACAAAGAAAGAAATCGTAAGTATTCACTATTTTTTTACTTTCATTTAGAATCAAACGTCTTACTCGTTGGGCTTTGGAATAATATGCTTCATAAAAATCTGCACTTAGCACGAATGTGCCCGTCATAATTCTACGCTTTACCTCGTCACCAAATCCTTCGCTTCTAGATTTTTTGAACGTAGAATCTATATCTACGGCATCTTTGCTTCGTTGACCATAAAGTATGCCGCTGTATCTTGAAAGGTTGGAAGAAGCTTCTGCTGTAGTCAAAACATAATAGCATGGCACCATGTAGTCCAAATATGGAAACGAAACCTCAACAACCTCATGACCTTCTTTTTTTAATCGATTTATTACAGATAAATACGCTGATCTAATTTCAGGCTCTAATCCTTTGCTTTCCATTGCTTCTTTTGAGAAAGCTACTTTGTATTTTACTGAGTTATTAAATACGTATTTTGTTACAGGCTCAGCGGAAGATGTGGCATCATGGTCATCCTTTCCTGCCATTATTTCCGTTAACAGTGCAGCATCTTCTACACTTGAAGTAATTGGACCTATTTGGTCAAAACTAGATGCGTAAGCCAACAATCCATTCCTAGATATCCTTCCATAAGTTGGTTTTAAACCGATAGTTCCTGTAAATGCTGCTGGTTGACGAATAGACCCACCTGTATCTGATCCAAGTGCGGCCAAACAAAGATCTGCCTGAACAGCTACTGCGCTACCTCCAGAACTTCCACCGGGGACTTTAGTTTGATCAGCTGCATTTTTAACAGGACCAAAGGCAGAATTTTCGTTACTAGCTCCCATGGCAAATTCATCACAATTACAACGACCAATAATAATCACGTCTTCATCTAACAAGCGTTGCAATGCCGTTGCGGTATATATCGCTTCGTAGTTTTCAATTATTTTTGAAGAAGCAGATACTTTGTGACCTTTATAACATATGTTGTCTTTTATTGCCAAAAACATCCCAGCTAATCTTCCAGCTGTTCCATTTTTAAGTTTACTGTCAACTGCTGATGCTTTGGCGAGTAATTCTTTATCAAAAACCTCTAAAATAGCATTTAGGTGCTTATTGTCTTGGATTTGATTCAGATAGTAATGAGCTAAATCAACACAAGACAGTTTGTTTTGGTTAATTAATGATTGAATTTGACTAAGAGATGTGTACTTTTTGGTGTTCATTCACCTTGTTTGTCGTCTTTTTTTTCTGATTTTTGAGGTTCTTTCATTCCCTCTTTTATCTGTTCCGAAACATCATTTTTGGCTTTGTTAAACTCGCGAATACCTGAGCCCAAACCTTTCATTAATTCAGGAATTTTTCTGCCGCCAAAGAGTAAAAGAATGGCAAAAACAATAACCACCCATTCCATGCCTCCCATATTTAAAAATAATACCATAATTTTTGATTAAAAGTTACTTATGCAAACGTACTACAAAATCTTCGAATATTGGGATGTCTAATGGATTCATTAATTTCGCAATAAACTATCGCTTTATGACCCTAAGACGACCCTTTAACTTAAATCAATGGATTGACGAGCATCGTCACGAATTGAAGCCCCCAGTTGGAAACAGAAACTTATACAAAGATGCAGGAGATTATATTGTAATGATTGTGGCGGGGCCTAATGCAAGAAAAGACTACCATTATAATGAAACAGAAGAACTTTTTTATCAACTAGAAGGGGATATTAATGTCCGCATACAAGAAAACGGAAAAGCTGTTGACATCCCCCTCAAAGCTGGAGATATGTTCTTACTTCCTGCTGGAATACCGCACTCCCCTATGAGAAGTGAGGGAAGTATTGGGTTGGTTATTGAGTGTAAACGCTCCCATAATGAGCAGGATGGATTAATGTGGTTTTGTGAACATTGCAACCATAAACTTCACGAATATAAATTTCCTTTAACCGACATTGAAAAAGATTTCTTACCTCGTTTTAAAGAGTTTTATGCTTCTACAACATTAAGAGCTTGCGATAAATGTGGAACAGTTATGGAAGCAGACAGTCGTTTTGTTTAAAACATATCCCATATGATTGCTTTAATCACGGGTGCTTCGAAAGGTATTGGAAGAGCATTTGCAACTGAATTTGCAAAAAACGGCATAGATGTAATTCTTATTGCAAGAAGCCAATCTTTATTAGATGAATTAGCAAAAAAAATACGTTCAAAATATTCTATTAAAGCATACCCCATTGCCATAGATCTTTCAATCCAGAGTTCAGCAGAAGATGTATACAGATCTGTTAATGATTTGGGCCTTACGGTAGATTTTTTAGTAAATAATGCTGGTTTTGGGGATCATGGCTATTTTGCCGATTCTAATCGGCAAAAACAAACAGAAATGATTAATTTAAATATCATTACATTAACCCAACTTGCCCATTTATTTGTTCAAAATATGAAAGAAAAGTGCTCAGGAAAAATACTAAATGTAGCCTCTACCGCAGCTTTTCAACCCGGCCCATCTATGAGTGTGTACTTTGCCACAAAAAGCTATGTTTTGAGTTTTTCTGAAGCCATTGCCGAAGAACTAAAACCGTATAATATAACCGTTACCGCATTGTGTCCTGGACCAACAGAAAGTGATTTTGGAAAGGTTTCTGGTTTTAAATTACTCCTTAATCCCAAAAAAAATAAATTTCCCTCATCACAAGAGGTAGCAGAGTTTGGATATGATAAAATGATGCAAGGAAAGCTCATTGCCATTCATGGATTTTTTAATTCTATTCAAGCAACTGCTGTGCGCTTTTTCCCTCGAAATATCATACGAAAAATAACCCATTTGAAAATTAAATAGTTCAATCCCTAAGAATGGATATAAAAAAACAAATACCTAACCTGCTCACCTTATGCAATCTATTTTGTGGATTAAATATCATAATAGCTGCTGCTATTCAAGATTTTAATTGCGTGATATATTGGGCAGCAGCGGCGCTTCTTTTTGATTTTTTAGATGGTACCGCTGCACGGATTTTAAAAGTAACTTCTAGCCTTGGTAAAGAGTTGGATTCTCTAGCAGATGCCGTAAGTTTTGGTGCAGCACCTGCCTTAGTTTTGTATTATTTTTGGAAATCCGAACAGGTGGATGGCGTTATTCATTTTTCGCCTTTAATTATTGCTGTGTTTGCCGCATATCGATTAGCTAAATTTAACTCAACAACTCAAAATAACAACTACTTTACAGGCTTACCAACACCCGCTTTGTCTTTGGCTTGCTTTGCTATACCGCAAATAGGCGATGATTTTGAATGGGTAAGTTCCATAATTAACCATCCTTTATTTATTGTTATTTTCTCCTTTTTGGGAGGTTTACTTTTAGTAAGCAATTTCAAATTGTTTTCTCTAAAAATTGGTTCTTCTCATAGGACACTCAATATTCTTAGGATAATTTTAGTGATTAGCGCAGTAATGTTGATAGTGTGGCTACATTTTTTTGGTGTTTTTCTTTGTTTACTGGTATATCTGGGGCTTTCTTTGACTTTTCAAAATAAAATATATTAAATGACTTACGAAGTATCGGTAAACATTATGCCGCACCAGGGTCTTTTAGATCCACAAGGAAAAGCTGTTCATCAAGGGTTAAATAAAATTGGTTTGGCTCAGGTTTCAGATGTACGCATTGGGAAAAAAATTGTTCTGCATATTGACGCGTCCGACGAAAAAGAAGCGCTAGCTATTGCGCAAGAGTCTTGTACAAAAGTGTTAGTCAACGCTGTCATGGAGACAGCCGATATTTCAATACTAAAACTTGCATAACATGGCTGATATAGTATTTGATCTCATAAACAAAGAGCTACACCGTCAACAAACCGGGTTGGAACTCATAGCTTCAGAAAACTTTACCTCCAAGCAAGTTATGCAGGCTTCTGGCAGTGTTCTTACAAACAAATATGCTGAAGGATTGCCTCATAAACGATATTACGGCGGTTGTGAAATCGTTGACCAAGTAGAGCAACTTGCCATAGATAGGGCTAAACAGCTGTTTGGTGCCGAATGGGTCAATGTTCAACCACACAGTGGTGCCCAAGCCAATGCAGCAGTAATGCTCGGTGTCTTGAGTGCTGGTGATCAAATTCTAGGGTTTGATCTTTCTCACGGTGGTCATCTCACCCATGGGTCATCGGTGAATTTCTCCGGTAAACTATACAAACCAGCATTTTATGGTGTAGAAAAAGAAACGGGCAGAATTGATATGAATAAAGTTGAAGCTATTGCTCGTGAAGTGATGCCAAAACTAATTATTTGTGGAGCTTCATCTTATTCAAGAGATTGGGATTATCAAAGATTTAGATCCATTGCTGATCAAGTAGGAGCTTTACTTCTTGCTGACATTTCTCACCCCTCAGGGCTCATCGCTGCAGGATTATTGAATAACCCACTACCCCATTGTCATATTGTCACCTCGACTACACATAAAACACTCCGAGGACCACGAGGTGGTATGATAATGATGGGATATGATTTTGAAAATCCGTGGGGACTCAAAACGCCAAAAGGAAACATTAAAAAAATGAGTACCATATTGGATGGTGCCGTGTTTCCTGGTACACAAGGTGGACCTTTAGAGCACATTATCGCAGCAAAAGCTGTTGCATACGGAGAAGCACTAGACTCAAGCTATATAGAGTATTGTAAACAAGTGATGAAAAATGCTCAAGTTTTAGCGGGGGCTATGGTAGAAAAAGGATATCAAATTATTTCTGGTGGAACAGACAATCATTTAATGTTAATTGATCTAAGGGCTAAAAACTCAGAGCTTACTGGGAAGGTGGCTGAAAATACATTAGTAAAGGCAGATATTACCGTTAATAAAAATGCGGTACCATTTGAGACCAGGTCACCGTTTATCACTTCAGGTATACGAATAGGAACACCAGCCGTAACAACACGAGGAATGAAAGAAAAAGAAATGCTGACAATTGCAAACTTAATTGATCGAGCGTTGACTAGTGTTGATGACGAAACATCCTTGTCAAGCGTAAAGGCTGAGGTTAACTCCTTGGCATCTTCGTTCCCTTTGTATTAATTGGTTTTGCGCAATACCTCTTTTAATGCTGACCTTTTCCGAAAAAGTATAGATTCCATCGGCGAGCATTGGCGAAAAGATGTGCTTGCTGGATTTAGTGTTTCTTTAGTAGCGATGCCGCTATCCTTAGGTATTGCCATAGCTATGGATTTGCCACCCCAGGCATTGCTTGCTGGAGTTATTGCAGCCATTGTGGGTGGCCTGTTTACTTCAATTATTCGAAGTGGTAATGTTTCTATTAACGGTCCATCACCAGCTCTTATTGGCATTGTTGTAACCGGAATGAGCACATTGGGTGGTTGGGAGTATATGTTAGCAGCATTTGTTTGTGCTGGAATATTGCAGACACTTTTTGGTGCTTTACGGTTGGGTAAGTTAGCTGATTTTATTCCGTCTTCTGTTGTTCAGGGAATGATGGCCGCTATTGGTGTAATTATTTTGGCAGGTCAAATTCATCCGGGATTGGGGGTTGAGATTGGGAAAATGAACGATTTTGCCAAACTAATGGCTATTCCCAAAAGTTTGGCAAACATGAATCCATTAATAGCTATTATTTTTTTTAATAGTCTATTTATTTTGGCAGTTCACCCAATGGTTACTAACAAGTTTATCAAATACCTTCCTGCTCCTATCTGGTTAATTGTTATTTCAGTACCCTTGTATCTTTTATTTCAATACCTGTCCACTGGTCAGTTAGAACTATTTGGCGGCAGTCATTCGCTAAATCCACAACAAGATCTTATTCGCCTCCCACTAAAATCGCCATTTAGCATTAACGATGTTCTATCGTTTCCTAATTTTTCAAAGATCAAACAGTTTAGTTTTTGGATAATTGTGCTTTCTGTGTTTTTAGTTTCCACAATAGAAACATTAGGATCCGCTAAGGCGATTGACAAAATAGACCCTCTAAAACGAAAAACCAATCTAAACAATGAAGTGGCGTCTATGGGTATTAGTACGATATTGTCAGGTTGCATTGGTGGTCTTCCCATTATTGCTGTTATAGCTCGAAGCTCTGTTAATATTAATCACGGAGCAATGACTCGTCTATCTAATTTTATACATGGGTTGTTGATTTTAATATTTGTATTTCTTTTGTCTGACTTCATTATGATGGTGCCAAAAGCTGCATTAATGGCAATATTGGTTTTTACTGGATATAAACTAGCCTCACCTAAAGTGTTTAGAGATGCTGGACTAAAGGGATATGAACAGTTTTTAATTTTAACCGTTACCCTTGTTTCTACCCTTTTTACTGACTTAAACAAAGGGATTTTATTGGGCATATTGTTTACCTTAACCATTCACCTTGTTCGATCTCACTTAACAGCAAAACTGTTTTTTAAATATCTAACCAAACCTTACTTTAACTTAGCTAAAATTGAAGACCATTATCACATGAGGATGAAGGGGGTTGCAAACTTTACGAGCATAATGAAGCTTCGAAATGTTTTACTTTCTGTTCCAAATGACGAACGAATCATTTTTGATTTTTCAAGAACACGACTCATTGACTTTTCGATGCTAGAATATATTAACAGTTGGGGGAAAGAGTACCAGATAGAACGAAACGGCACTTATGAGTTAATTGGATTAGATGAGCATTTAACCACAAGCGATCATCCGTTCAGCATTCATGCTTTGCCTCAGACCGTTGGCAAACCACTTTCTAAAAGACAATCACAACTTAAAGAGTTGGCTATAAAAAATAATTGGCAATATGAGTTTAAAATTAATTGGAATACGGACTATCTTACGTTTAATAAGTTTTTTGAAACCCGACCTATTGAATATCTAAAAAACAAATTTACTGGCCAATATCCAGACCAAACCGCTTGGGAGGTTGTAGATATTACTTTTGATGAGGGCGCATTAATGGCAGCAGAAGTTCATAATATGACCATGCTTACTATTAGTTTTAATGATTCCATTCCTGACTTTGAGTTAGACAAAGAGCGTTTATTTAATAGGCTTTTAGATTTTGCAACTAAAGAAGACATTGATATAGATCAAGATTTTAGCACCAAATTTTCTGTAAAAGGAAAAGATAAAAACAAAATCAAGCACTTTTTTAATAAAGATCTGAGAAGTTTCATAAGTCAAAACGATAAATATCATATTGAGAGTAATAAAAATACAATCCTTGTCTTTAGATACTTTAGAGTCTTGAGTGTTGGGGAGGTGAATGATCTAATTGAATTTGGAAAAGACTTGGTTGATGCTTTTTATAAAAGCTTAAACAACCCAATCGAAGCACCATAGCTTTTTGTTTTTAGAGGTAGCGCTAACGATTGAATATTGTTTATATTCAAAAAATAACTGAAGGATTGTCCTTTATATTCTATTGCTTTATTCCAAACAATACCAGAAAAACTTCCATACCCTAGACTTGAAATTGCTTTTAATCTTTTGTTAAAAACGTGAGACATACCTACGCTTGCCGCAAATCCATACTTTCCAAGTGACCTGACTCTCACGTTCGAAATAAAAGCAGTGGTTTTGTTAAATTGATGGTTCCATTTAAGATTTAGTGAAGACGGGAGAGAAGTTAGTATGTTTTTTGATTTGTTGTTAATAGTTTGCTTGTATGCTGAATCTATAAAGTTTGAAATTGAGGACTCAGAATTAAAAACGTCAATTGGGGCACCTGTGAACCTGAAAACTGTGTCAATGAGTGTCTTCTTGCTGTTGGGTAAGTAATAGCTATTAATGTTTGTTGCAGAGAACGAAATCGTGTTAGATGGGGTTATAAAATAATCACATTCTATGTTGGCAACCAAACCAAACCCTTGATTTTCGTTTTTTTTATCTGCAACCTCTACCCCTTTGAATTCGGCATCAATATACGAACCATCATCTGCCGTATAGATTGAAATTTGATCTGCTTTGATCTCCATAAAATCATAGAGGTAAGAGACTGCTATAGAAGAAGTAACATTGATTTTGTTTTTCCAGCGGCTAATTCTAGAATATCCCAAAGCTAAAGTAGAGCTTTGAATAAAGTTTGTAGGGTTAGAGGTCACTTTTTTGTCACGAAAAGGAGCATTGCCAAAAAGCAATAATTCGGAAAAGTCCTTGTTCGATCGATAGGCTAGTATGGATTGATTGGAAATGAAAAAGCCAGATATCGAGTCATTAAAATAACTAGCGCCCATACTTTGATCTGAAAATATTGATGTTTTGCTGCTTTTGCCCACCAAAAATGCATTTTTGCTTTGATTTGAAAATGTGGACTTAAACATGCGTTCGGAATACATACTCGTATTTAACACATTGGATCCGATAAAAGCCGTTCCATTAAATTTTATGCCCTGCTTCTGAATTGTTGCTTGGGTAGGATTTTGAATAAACCAAAAACTATCGTTTTGAGCTATCCCTTTTTGACAAAAGAACAATAAAAAAAAGGTGTAAAACTTATAGCTGGTTTTCATATATAAAATCGGTGATAAGTTGAGCATTAATGGTGTAATCATCAAACATAGGGTGCCTTTTTACGTCCTTTGAATTTAGTGTTATTTTTAACTCTACTTTCCTTACCTGAGGAAGGAGTGAGCACTCTAATCGTGACAATTGGGTATACAATTCGCTATCAACAGAGCCTTCCGTTTTATTAGTGACTGGATTGACCTCGGCTGCCTTCATAATATTTGCTGGATCATTAAACAACTCGAATAGTTGCTTGTCGTTTTCATCAAAAAAAGTCATAACAACACCACCGCTTATTGGAAAATTATTAGCTAATTTCAAGAGCAAAGATCCTTCTTTAACATTTGATATTTTCTCATTTTTATAAAACTCTACCGGTTGTTTGGTGAGCAATTCTAAGTTTTCAAACCCTATTTTTAACGGCATTTCAAATCTAACATTAACCAAGAGCTCACTGACATCAAAAGCAAAATCTTCTTGATTAATAGTGCCGTAAGGTCTAACCGTAGCCTCTAAATCTGGCATTAATTTGTTGGGCACTAGCTCTAAAAACTGTTTTAAATTTGAGTTTGATTTATCAAGAGTGATGTCGTATTCTGAGGCTACTAGGGGTGGGTTATTCAACGCTTTTTTCAAGAGAAAAGGGTTTAACAGGTCTTGGGAAACCAATTTTATGCTTTTTTGATTGTTGGTGTTTTCCCCTTTGATTTCTTTAATGTCAATTAATGTTTCTATTCCAAAGCTATTGTAAAAATTAAGATTCATGGAGGCGTCTTCTAGGCTGAGATTTCCTTTTATATTATCAAATATTTTTAGACTTAGCGTGTCTTTGCTTTGTAAAATATGTTTGCCTGGGTCACCTATAATCAGTTCTGGAACAAGATCTACCAAGCCAAGTTCAATATAGATTTTGTCTTCTAAAGACAGTGTTCTTTTTATCCCAGAATATTCTATGCTTGCAATTAATTCTGTATAAACATGGTTAAATACCGGTTCTACCAAATTACTTTTCCCCCAAAAATAAATGGTATATCCATCAATTGGGAAATATTCCTCAACTCTAACCGTCTCTCCTTTTTTAGCTGGGTCTACTTTCCATGTTTTTTGGAGTGAGCCCGGTTGACCTGTTTTGAAACTGTTGGGGATTTTGTAATCCAACACAATAGACTCTTCAATGGTAGATAGAATCTTTAGCTTTATAAAACCTGATTTTAATTTTACTTGTGTAAACTCAGCTCCTCCGAAATAGTATTTTAACTCATCTTTTTTTTCTACTAAGTTTTGAGCTGGAAAAACAGCAGTAGCTATGCTTGGTTTGAGATCACGGATCGCTATTTCTGTTCGAATCCCCTTGTAAACATCAACAAGGACAGGATCGCTGCTGTTGGCTGTTTTCACGCGCTTTACGATTAATTCTAAAATCCCGTTTACTTTTTTATTGGCTAAAGAGTATGATTTTGATATACTACTGTTGGGTAAAAGGTTGTTAAAAATGCCCGAAACTATGACACTTTTATCATCATTGTTCTGTAATTCAAACTCTAATATTTCTGCAACAACAGGAAGATCGTTAGAAATTGTAATGTCAATAAAACCCGAAACAAAAGTTGCTGTTGTAAAAAAATCTTCAGTAACATCAATTACAGTACCCTCGTTGGTTTGTATGTCCTGACCGGGAAGTATGGTTGTTTGGTTGTGAAGTAATGCGCTCGCTGGGTATATTTCTAAAAGGGTTAGTGTGTCTTTAAACGAACGGTCATCCAAAACTAGGCTAGAAAGTGTAACCTCAGAAACCTCTACAGTATCTGGTATCTGAACAATATCATCGATATCACTTACGCCATATTCTGATTCAAAGACAACATTTATAGAGCCATCTACATTATTTTCTGTTAACGAGTCCGCTATGGCGTTGCCTAAATTTAGTTCTGATTCAAAAATGGGAACCACCCAATTACTCTCCGAAACAAACTTTTCTTTTCTGCAACCCCAAAAGACTAGTCCAATTAAAACGAAAAAAAGATATTTTCTCATTCTACAAATAACGTAATATCTTCTGTTGAATTTGTTAGGTTTGTGAAGTATTACACAAATATGTCATCGCATCATTTTGTAAAAGAGGGACAAGAGCCAGCGCTTGTATTCGCAAATGGACAAGAATGTTCGCATGATTTAGTAGTGCAGCTCATGGAATGGTGTCCTTTTATTGTGGCTTTAGATGGTGCATACCATCGATTAAAAAACAAACAGATTGCGCCCGATGTAGTCATTGGAGATTTGGATAGTATTGGTTCTTATGAGCCCTCGAAAGAAATACGCTTTATTCAAAAAAATAGTCAAGAAAAGGGGGATTTAGAGAAAGCTATTCTTTTTTTAATTGACAAAGGTTATGATACCATCCATGTAATCTGGGCAACGGGTAAACGTTTGGATCACACTATAAACAACTTGATGCTTTTGGCTACATACCCCAAAATTAGAATCATTTTGTATGATGATTTTTCAAAAGCATACGTAATACCCAAAATTTTTTCTAAAGTGTTTAATCAGGGAGCTTTTATATCGTTGATTCCATTACCTTATTGTGATGGAATAACCACTAGTAATTTGAAATTTTCCTTAAAAAACGAATCGCTAAAACTGGGCGATAGAAGTGGAACAAGCAACGAATCAGCATCTACTGGCGAGATAAATATTATTTATAAAACTGGGTTATTGGCCATCATAGAAAGTACCGATTAGTTTTATCTGCTGTAATTGGGTGCCTCCTTCGTTATTGTGATGTCGTGAGGATGACTTTCTCGAATTCCAGAACCTGTGATTTGGGTGAATTTTGCTTTTTTCAGGTCTTCAATACTTGAAGATCCTGTATATCCCATTCCAGCTCTTAAGCCACCAATATATTGATAAACCACTTCAGATAAGCTGCCTTTATAAGCTACTGTTCCAACGATTCCCTCCGGAACAAGTTTACCTATTTCCGCTTCTGCATCCTGAAAATAACGATCGGTTGAGCCTTTTTTCATAGCCTCTATGCTTCCCATTCCTCGATATGATTTAACTTTTCTTCCGTCGTAAAACGAAACCTCTCCAGGAGCCTCTTCTGTTCCTGCAAAAAGAGAGCCCGCCATAATGGTATCTGCTCCTGCAACGATAGCTTTTACTAAATCGCCGCTATAACGTATCCCGCCATCCGCAATAACAGGAACACCTGTTCCTTCTAAAGCTTGAGCACAGTCCATGATTGCACTAAGTTGGGGTGCACCAATTCCTGCAATTATTCTTGTGGTACAAATAGATCCTGGACCAACACCTACTTTTACAGCATCAGCCCCATTGTCAGCTAGATATTTTGCCGCCTCTCCAGTAGCAACATTTCCAACAATAACCTGTAAATTAGGATATTTTGCTTTTACTTTTTTTAGTTCTTTGACCACACCCATAGAGTGGCCGTGCGCTGTATCAATGGCTATAACATCAACATCTTCTTTAACCAGGGCTGCTACCCTTTCCATGGTATCTTCGGTCACACCAACTGCGGCACCCACCATTAAACGACCAAAACCATCTTTGCAAGCTTGGGGGTGGTTTTTGACCTTCTGTATGTCTTTAAATGTAATTAAACCTAGTAGTTTTTGAGATGTATCAACTACGGGCAGCTTTTCTATTTTGTATTGTTGAAGGATTTGCTCTGCTTCTTTTAAATCGGTTCCATATTTTGCTGTGATTAAGCCCTTTTTGGTCATCACATCGCCAATTGATGTATTTAAGTCACGTTGAAATCGAAGATCTCGATTAGTAATAATACCTACAAGTGTGTTTAGTTCGTCTGTTATTGGGATTCCTCCTATTTTATTCTCTTTCATTACGCCTAGGGCGTCACTTAAAGTATTTGTTTCGCTCAGGGTGATTGGATCTTTGATCATACCGCTTTCCGATCTTTTTACCTTTTTAACCTGTTTGGCTTGGTCAGCTATGCTCATGTTTTTGTGAATGATTCCGATGCCGCCTTCTCTTGAAATAGCAATAGCGAGTCTTGCCTCTGTAACAGTATCCATCGCTGCACTCACAATAGGAATATTAATGAACAGGTTTTTTGTAAGTTTAGTTCTAGTCACAGTATCTCTAGGTAGAACCTCTGAATACTGGGGCAAAACCAAAACATCATCAAAGGTTAATCCTCTGTTTAAGATTTTTGGGTGTGTAGTCTGGGACATTTGCAAATAATGATATAGTTATTTGCCGAACAAAGGTAATACATATATTAATTAACTGGTTATAAAAGTAATTTGTAACAACAATACGCTTATTTGTTCCGTTCTATGTGGTGAAAGAAGTTAACTCTATCTTTGCTTTACACAATGAGGATAATTATAATTGTTTTTGTGGCGTTTACATGGGTGTGTAGTTTTTCACAAACCACACAAGAGCGACTCGGAATACAATTTTTCGAAAACAACGAATATGAAAAAGCTGAAGCGATTTTTAAAAAAATATATCAACAAAATACGCCGTCTATTTATGTTTATGAGTATTATTTAAACACATTAATTGCCTTAAAAAAACAAAGAGAGGCTGAAAAGGTGGTTGAATATCGTATAAAAAAATATCCTTCCGATATTGCCCTGCAAGTAGATTTGGGTTTTGTGCTTGACCGTTTTGGTGAAACCGAGAAAGCTAACCGGTTTTTTGATAAAATTTCTAAATCCTCCACAGAAAATATATACGAGATAAAGGTCTTAGCCAATGGGTTTCAACGTAGGGGGTATCCTGAAAAAGCGATTGAACTATATCAACTTGGAATTAAAAAACATGGCCATCTTCCTTTTTATGTTGAACTTATTTATGTATACCGATCAACATTGAAAACAAAAGAACTTGCTGATTTTTCCATTAACTTAATACAACAAGAACCCAGCACGTATACCTATGTAAATAGGGGTTTAATTACTGTTTTTGAAGAACCTGAGGCTGTTGAACACCTAAGACAAATAATACTTAAAATCATCCAGAAAAAACCCGACAACGTAATGCTAAACGAGCTGTTGTTGGAATGTTTTATTCATCAAAAAAAATACGCGTCTGCTTTTAAACAGGTAAAATATATTGATCGTTTGTCAAACGCCCAAGGCAAAAGAGTGCTTGATTTAGGTGATCTCTGTATACAAAACCATGTGTTTAAAGAAGCGATTGACGCATACTATTACATTATTGATTTAGGAAAAAATAACCCCTATTATTTGGATGGGCAAAACGGTCTTATCCGAGCCCTGTATCAGCAAATATCGCTATCTATTCAACCAGACTCTTCAGAGTTATCTACCTTGACGTTAAAAATACAGGAACTTATAAATCAGGAAGGATTAACATATAAAACCGTATCCGGTATTTATCATTTGGCAGAAATAAATCTGTTTTATCTGAAAAAACCTAAAGAAACTTGTATTCTTCTTAAAAAAATAATAGAAACCCCGCGATTACAGCCTGGTTTTGTGGCAAAATGTAAGTTGTTATTGGGTGATGCTAGCCTCGTTCAAGGTCTTGAGTGGGAGGCTCGCTTGCTTTATGGTCAGGTGGAGAAACAATTTAAAGAGGATGCTTTGGGTCAAGAAGCTCGTTTTAAGAGTGCAAAACTGAGTTACTACATGGGTGATTTTGAATGGGCACAAAGTCAGTTAGACGTTTTAAAAATGGCAACCACCCAACTTATAAGTAATAATGCGATGGAATTGTCGCTTTTAATTCAAGATAATATAGGGTTAGATAGCACAAATCAGGCGCTAACCGACTATGCAAAAGCGGATTTTTTATTGTTTCAAAATAAAGTTAATGCTTGCAACGAGGTGTTAAACTTATTGCCGTTTAAATACCCAAATCATTCACTAAATGACGAAATCTATTTTTTAAAAGCTCGGGTTCAAGAGCAATTAGGGGATTTTCAAAAAGCAAAATCCCTATATACTGTTGTGTATCAAAAATATCCTAACGATATCCTTGCCGATAATGCTTTGTTTCGTGCTGGGGTTATATCAATTCAGATATTGAAAGACCAAAAAGAAGCAAAACAATTGTTTGAGCAGTTAGTCTTTAATTATAGTGGTAGTTTATATGTGACCGAGGCCCGCAAGCAGTACTTTAAACTTAAAAATGAATAAAACGAAGCTACAATACGGTGCCGATGTAATCGAAAAATACTTCGTTCCGTTCTTATTTTTGATTGTTTTTAGTGTTCCTCTTTGGTTGAAAGTAGATTTGTTGCCGTTTCGAATGTGGGATGAGTCTAGAAACGCAATTAATGCAATCGAAATGTACCAGTCGCACAATTGGTTAGTTAGAACATGGAATTTTCAACCCGAAACCTATGAATTAAAGCCGCCTTTACTCACTTGGATACAGGTTGGGTTTTTGCACACACTGGGGCTTAATGAGTTAGCGATACGTTTACCCTCTGTTCTGTTTAATATTGGGTCGTTGGTTTTGGTCTATTTTGCTGCGTATGTGTCAACCAAAAATACCTGGATAGGTATTTTGGCTTCTGGTATTACGGTCACTTCTTCTGGGTTTTATGGGGACCATGTTGGTCGATTTGGAGATCATGACGCTCTGTTGGTTTTTGAGTTTTTGTTGTTTTTGTTCCTACTATATGGCTATTGCGCAACTCAAAAAAACAAATATTTATATCTATGTGGGTTTATTTTGTCGCTTGGCGTTTTAACTAAAAGCGTTGCTATTTTGATGGTGTTACCCGGCACACTTGTGGTGGTGTTAAAAAACAAACTGGTGTTGTCTACCCTAAAGAACCCACATTTTTATTGGTCTTTGTTGATTTTTGTTCTACCAATTGTTACCTACTACCTGCTCAGAGAAAATAGGCAGCCCGGGTATATCGGTTTGGTTTGGGAAAATGAGTTGTTTCCAAGATACTTCAACACCTCTAAAACATCCGTTTTTAAACAAGAGGGTTTTTTTTACTACTTTAATTTATTGCTGAAGGAAAAAATGAGCTACTGGTTTTGGGTTGTGTTACCTGCCACTGTTTATATGCTTATTAAAAAACTAAATTCTCAAAATCACTTTTTTTGGTTTGTGCAAGGTTTTGTTTTGTTTTTTGTTCTCTCCGTGGGATCTCAAAATTTTTGGTATATCGCTCCTGTTATTCCTTTGTTTGCTGTGTCTGTGGCGCTCGTTCTGTTTGATTTTGTTTGTTTTTTTAAATTAAAAAAAGGGTGGATGGTGCTTAGCTTGTTGCTATTGTTGTGGGTACCCTACAAGAGGGCCTATGGTTATGCTTTAAACCCTTCTGAAAAATACTATGAATGGGAAACCAACGGTATTTCTCATTACTTAAAAAACCCGGAACACAAAAGCAACTTAACTTCCAATACTCGAATCTTATTAGATACCGCCCATGGATTTGAACCGCATCTTTTCTATTTAAAAAAATTAGAATTAGAAAAAGGGTTTTTTGTGCCTCGTTTATGGTTAAACCAGGTTAAAACTGGAGATACGTTGTTGATTTCGCACCTGAGTACCTACAATGCTCTTAAAGTAAAATATCGTGTTGAAGTATTGGATAGCTCATATCTTCACACCAAACTAATTGTTTTGAAGGACTGATTTTTTGATATCTATTCCCCAAACAAGTATCCTAATCCTAAAGAAAATCTAAACTTATTTTGAAACGCCACATAGTCCGCATTTTTAGATACTTGTGTCAAAGAAAATTGACTCAAAAGTTCAAAAACTAATGCGTTTCTATTCCACTTTTTTTGGTACATTAACCCTTGTTCTAAATCTACACCAAATTTCAGTAGAGCTCTTGGATCTTAAACCCAAATTCTATGTTCTTTATGAAACAATACTGTCTGTTTTCTTCAGGCTCTAGAACGGTGGGGTTTCCAGATTTATCTTGTGTGTGAATTAAAACTCCACACCTCGCTATTTCTACTTTGCCTTTATGGTTCATTGTAATTGAACCTTTTCCCTCACACTGTTCTGTGTTGCCTTTTTCACAATCTCCGTCTTTTTTGGAACAAGGTCAATTAATTTTTGACAAAAATAAAATGCCATGGTTCCAGCAACCAATACAACTAATAAATGTAATTTTTTCATAATGATATTTTTTTAAATTTTTAATGTTTGAGTTAATTTCATATGTAAGACAACACTTAATGGTTGCTCGTTACAAAATAAATTAAATTAGTTTACAGACACTTTATTGTGGATTGGAATATATTGAAATACAACGGGTTACTTTTGTAGCGTGTTTAAGTCTGGATTTATTGCCATTGTGGGTTTGCCTAATGCGGGTAAGTCGACCTTATTAAATGCTATTTTAAAAGAAGACTTGGTTATCACCAACCCAAAAGCTCAAACAACCCGACATCGAATTAAAGGCATATTAAATGGTGAAAACCACCAACTTATCTTCTCAGACACACCTGGCATTATTGAAGAATCGGCATACAAGCTTCAAGAGGCTATGATGGGTAGTGTTAATGAATCTCTTGAAGATGCGGATGTTGTGCTGCTTGTTTTAGATGGCCAGTATCCAAAGTTTGACCTATTTGTGGAGCGCATGAAAAAAACAACCTGTCCATTGGTGGTTGTTTTAAATAAGGCAGACTTGGTAGAAAATCAGGATTCCATAGAAGCTCATATGGAGTCCATTAAAAATACATTTAACACGGATCATGTTTTTTTAGCCAGCGCAAAGGAAGGTTTTAACATAGAAACGGTTGTTGCTTCTTTGATTTTACTTTCTCCCAAGCACCCTGCTTTTTATGATAAAGAAACTATAAGTGACGAAAGTGTTCGTTTTTTGGTAAGCGAAATGATTCGAGAACAAATTTTAAACTTGTTCAAAAAAGAAATACCATACAGTGTTGAGGTAGGTGTGACCAACTACAATGAAAAAGAAACAATCGATGAAATTTACGCTACCGTATTTGTTGAAAGAGAATCGCAAAAAGGAATACTTTTAGGAAAAGGGGGTTCGGCTATTAAAGCGCTCGGGATTGCTTCTAGAAAAAGAATTGAAGCTTTTGTTCATAAAAAGGTGTTTTTATCATTGACTGTAAAGGTTAAAAAGGATTGGCGTTCAGATGAACAACAGTTGAGATATTTTGGTTACTTGAAGAAATAAATATGCGCGTACCTTTGAACGAATAGAAAATGGCAGGAATAGTAGCAATCGTAGGAAGACCAAATGTTGGAAAATCTACTCTTTTTAATCGACTAATTGGAGAAAGAAAAGCAATTGTTGATAATATAAGCGGGGTAACCAGGGATCGTCATTATGGTAAAAGTGACTGGATTGGTAAAGAATTTACAGTCATAGACACGGGAGGATATGTTGTAAATAGTAACGATATTTTTGAAAGTAGTATCCGCGAACAGGTTGAGCTCGCAATAAACGAAGCAGATGTATTGCTTTTTGTGGTAGATGCTGTTTTAGATCCCAACGATCTGGATATCGCTTTCTATCAGATCATACGACAAAGCAACAAGCCGTTTCTGGTTGTTGCCAACAAAGCAGACAATGACGAAAGGGTATTTATGGCCAACTCTTACTATGCTTTAGGTATTGAGACGCTTTATCCGATATCCTCCTTATCTGGCAGCGGAACTGGTGAATTGTTGGATGATTTGGTTGGTTTACTACCCGAAGGAGATGTATCATTAGAAGACAATATACCTAAAATAGCATTCATTGGCAGACCAAACGTTGGAAAGTCTACAATTTGCAACACGCTTCTTGGAGAAGACAGAAACATTGTAACAGATATACCTGGTACAACAAGAGACACGTTGTTTGTAAGATATAAGGCTTTTAACCATGATGTATTTTTGGTTGATACTGCTGGTGTTAGAAAAAAAAGTAAAGTGTCAGAGGATATTGAGTTTTATTCTGTTATGCGCTCTGTTCGAGCTATAGAAAATGTGGATGTTGTTGCTTTAGTTATAGATGCTGCTCGAGGAATAGAGGCACAAGACATGAATTTATTTGGGTTGGCTCAGAAAAACGGAAAGGGTATTGTGGTTGTTGTAAATAAATGGGACCTAGTTGAAAAAAACACCAATAGCACTAAAGAATATGAAGCGCTAATTAAAGAAAAGATTGCTCCGTTTGTGGATGTTCCCATATTGTTTGTTTCCGCTATTAAGAAACAAAGAATACTTAAAGCTCTAGAAAGTTTAATTTCTGTTTATGATTCTATGAATCTAAAAATTAGCACTTCCAAACTGAACGATTTCTTTCTTCCTATTATTGAAAAAACACCACCACCTTCTATAAAAGGAAAATATATTAAAATTAAATACATTACGCAGTTACCAACACCGTGTCCGTCTTTTGCTTTTTTTTGTAATCTACCACAATATATTCCTGACAGTTATAAGCGGTTTTTAGAAAACAAACTTCGAGCAAACTTTAACTTATCGGGTATACCTATACGGCTGTTTTTCAGAAAAAAATAATTGTATTTTTAAAAAACACTTATATTTGCAACTTAATAAATTTATTTAACCATTAAAATTACACCAAAATGAAAAAAATTATCGCATTATTAGCTATCGTATCTGTATTTGGTTTTGTTGCTTGTGGCGACGCTACTACAGGAGAAGGTGAAGGAGCAAACGCTGATTCTACAGCTGCAGATTCTACAGCACCAGCTGAAACAACTCCAGCTAAAACAACTCCAACTGAAACAACTCCAGATTCTACAACTCCAGCTGAAACAACTCCAGCTGAATAAGAGCTTAGTTATTTAACTAAAAAGGGTTGTGAAATCACAACCCTTTTTTTATTTCCTTTTTTTGAATTATAAACTCTGAAACTGGCCTAAAAAACGTTGATCGTTATTAAAAAAAGTTCGTAAATCTTTTACTCCATATTTTAACATCGCAATTCGATCTACACCTAATCCAAATGCAAACCCAGTATATGTTTTTGGGTCTATATTACAATTAACCAATACATTAGGATCTACCATTCCACAACCTAAAATTTCTAACCAACCTGTACCTTTAGTTAACCTGTTATCTGATTCTGTTTTTGTACCTAAAAAGATATCCATTTCTGCACTTGGTTCTGTAAAAGGAAAATACGAGGCTCTAAATCTTACCTTAGTTTCGGGTCCAAAAAATTCTTTCACAAAATTATATAGCGTTTGTTTTAGATCTGAGAAAGAAACACATTTATCTATATACAAACCCTCAACTTGATGAAAAAAACAGTTTGAGCGAGCTGATATAGCTTCATTTCTATAAACACGTCCGGGCATAATGCTTCGAATAGGTAAATCTCCTTTTTCCATAAGTCTTACTTGTACAGAAGAGGTGTGTGTCCTTAATGTAAGCTCTTCTTCAACAAAAAATGTGTCTTGCATGTCTCTTGCAGGATGATTTTTAGGAAAATTTAATGCAGAGAAATTATGCCAGTCATCTTCTATTTCTGGGCCTGTGGAAACAGAAAAACCTAAACGTTCGAAAATTTCTATCATATCATCTAAAACTTGACTAATAATATGTCTACTTCCTAACTCAGAAAAATATCCTGGCAATTCATTGTTTTGATTATTAATATTTTCTTCTTTATTGAGTTTTGAATTTTCTGATTGATAAATACCCTCTATCGATTTTTTTAAATTATTTAACAGCTGACCAATCTCTTTCTTTTCTTCAGAAGGAAGTTCTTTAAATTCCAGGAAAAGTGTATTTAAAATACCTTTTTTAACTAAAAATTTTAACCTAAAATTTTCTAAATCATTTTTTGATTTAATTATAAAATTTTGTGCACTTTCATCTATTTTATTTAGTTTTTCCTTCATATTTTTAACAAATAAAGCGAATATTAAAAAAGGAACAATATCCATTTTCCATTCTTCTATTATTTATATAGTTTTATATATAAATTAAAATAATTATAGTAATTATATAAGTGTATGTTGATATGGTTATAATATTTTTTTTAAAAATTAAAATAACATATTTTTAACATATCTATTTTTATAAAATACTGATTATTAATTAATAATAATTTAATAACACTTTAATTATTATTATTTTAACACAATTCTGTTAATAATTAACATGTTAAAAAGAGCAGTTATTAATGTTAATATCACGTATATATATATTTTATATTGAAGATAAAATATATTAATTCATCTAAATTATTTTGTACTTATTATTTAAACATATTTTGTTATTAAGTATGTGTATAATTTTATAATTGGTTAATATCTAAGTTGTTAATCCAATTTTCTCTAATATTAATATTGGTATATATTTTTACTGGTTCTGAATGTACATTTAAAAATATTGAGCCAGGATCCCATATTTTATTTTTATTTAAATCTTTTATTATTCTTATATCATATAATCCCGGCTCAATATTTTTAAATACTTGCTTATTTATATCACTCAAATACCGACATTCAATTATTTGCTTTTCCCGGATTAATTCTATTATATATTTTTCTGTTTTTGTGGTTTTTAAATTAATAATTAACTGATTTTTATAATCATGTTTTTTATTTATTATAATAGTATCTAACTTATTTGTTTGATGAAAATATGTTGTTATAAATCCTTCTTTAATATTTAATTGTATTTTATCGTTAGCTTCTAAATCTATTTCTATTTCTTGAGGATTTAATTTAGACAATTGAAAATTAACATCTTTATCATCAACGTGTATATTTAAAAATTCTGAGTCAAATTTTCCTGGAATTGTAGATTTAATTTTAATTTTATTGTATAGTAACGAATAGGTTAATCTTGGTATCATTTTATAACTGCTACTATCTATATTATAATTAAAATCAAAACTATCTGCACCTATATATATTTTTATTGATTCAATCATTGAATCACAATAAGCAGTAATGGTATCTCTTGTATTATTTATAAAATATTTAGTTTTCGTATCATTAATTATTACATCCACGGTATCTATATACAATGGTTGATTCATTTTAAAATTTACCACACCAGGAAATCTAGGTTTTATTAAAGACGGTATATATCTTTCTTTTTTACTTAAAAATGTGTAAAAAGTATCCCCTTTAGTTTTATTACTTTCTATATATGAAAGAACAGAGGATTCTTCATTATAATCATACAATAGGTTTTTATTTTCATCATTTAACACAAGAACCATAAATTTTTGATTAGGAAGATTATCAAACTGGAATTCTCCATTTTTATTTGTTTTAATTAAATAATTAGGTTTCACGTTAAGAATACAACTATCGTTTTGATTTTCATATAGATGAACATTGTAATTTTTTAAAACGTTTTGATTTAAATTTGAAAACACCACACCTTTATAAGAAAAGGAGTCTACATAGTCTCCTGTTGAAAACACATGTTGTATATTACCTACAGGGTTCCCTTCGTTAACATCAACAATGCCATTATTTAATTGGATAGTATATGTTTTATCTAAAAGTAATGAGTCGTTTAATCGAATCGTTAGTCTTTTATTTTTTATTTTAATGGTGGGTTTTACTATTTGATTTGGTGATATAATAATTACCTCATCAAGTTTATCTGATTTAATATATTCATCAAAATCAATAACAATTACTGGATCAGTAACGTGCTTTTCTCCATATGCTGGAACAATACGGCTTATACTAGGTCCGTTACTATCCTTAGGCCCGCCTTCTAAGGACTGTATAGAAGCACAGGATAGGAACAACAAAGCAAAAGGATATAAAAATTTCATTTATTTAAGTAAATCAATAAAGCAGAAATGTCAGCAGGACTAACACCACTTATCCTAGAAGCTTGACCAATGCTCTCTGGTTTAATTTTGTTCAATTTGTCAATAGCCTCTAATGACAAAGAGTGTATTAAACTGTAATCAAAATCGGCAGAAATTTTCTTATTTTCCATTTTCCTCAGCCGATCTACATTTTCTTTTTCTGTTTCAATATAACTTTTGTATTTCACCAAGATTTCCACTTGTTCAATCTCTTCCTGACTATACTCGTTAACCAATTTGTTAATAGAATCAACTCTTAAAAGATCATTGTGAGAAATTTGCGGCCTAGCTAAAACTTTAGCAATTATATAATTTTGAGGAATTGGGTTAGATCCACGCTCTTCAAGAATTTCATTTATTTCTGCAGGCTTAACAGTTTTAGAATCAAAAATTTTAGTGATTTTTTTTATATTATTTGACTTTGTCAAAACCTTTTCATACTCCTCGTCAGAAATCGTTCCTATTTTATGAGACAAAGGAATTAGCCTTGTATCTGCGTTGTCTTGCCTTAGAAGAATTCTATACTCTGCCCTGCTTGTAAACATCCGGTAAGGCTCCTTTGTCCCTTTATTAACCAGATCGTCAATCAAAACACCGATATAAGCCTCTCCTCTGTTCAAAACAAAAGGTTTCTTTTCGTTTATACGATGGTGAGCGTTTATGCCCGCCATCAATCCCTGACAGGCAGCCTCTTCGTATCCTGTTGTTCCGTTGATCTGTCCTGCAAAAAACAAACCCTCAATAGCTTTTGTCTCTAAACTCAATTTAAGTTGAGTTGGATAAAAAAAATCATACTCAATAGCATAGCCCGGTCTAAACATTTTAGCATTTTCAAAACCTTTAATTTGTCTCATTGCTTCATATTGAATGTTTTGAGGCAAAGAGGTGCTAAACCCATTGATGTATGTTTCATAGGTATTCCACCCTTCGGGTTCAACAAAGATTTGGTGTCTTGTTCGTTCAGCAAAACGATTTACCTTATCTTCAACGGATGGACAATACCTAGGGCCAACCCCCTTTATTGCTCCATTAAACAGCGGACTCTTATTAAAAGCTGAGCGTAAAATATCATGCACCTTTTCGTTGGTGTAAGTAATGTGACAACTATGTTGTTTTTTTACTCGGTTAGGCTTTACAAAAGAAAAACATCCTGGAATATCGTCTCCTTTTTGTTCCTCCAATACACTATAATTAATGGTTCGTCCATCAACTCTTGGCGGCGTTCCTGTTTTCATACGCCCCGCTTCAAAACCAATAGAAACAAGTTGCTCCGTAATTCCAAAAGAAGCACTGTCTCCCATTCTTCCGCCACTGCTTTGTTTTTGACCAACATGTATAACCCCATTCATAAAGGTCCCGCTTGTCAAAATCACAGTCTTAGACAATATTTTACTTCCATCTGTCGTTTCAACACCAACAACCCTGTTTTTTTCTATAATTAATTGACCAACAGACGATTGCAAAAAATCAATATTAAAATTGTTCTCCAAAAGCTCACGCCATTTTAGTGAAAACTGATTTCTGTCATTTTGCGTCCTTGGACTCCACATAGCTGGTCCCTTAGACTTGTTTAACATTCTAAATTGCATAGTGCTGTAGTCTGACACAATCCCTGTTAACCCCCCTAGACAATCAATTTCTCGCACAATTTGACCTTTAGCAACCCCCCCAATTGCAGGATTACAAGACATTTTGGCGATGGTTTCCATGTTCATGGTTACCATTAAAACCTTAGAACCTAATTTTCCAGCAATGTTTGCCGCCTCACAACCAGCGTGACCAGCACCTACAACAATCAAATCGTATGTATTGTTAGGTTTCACGTGGAACAGTAATTTTTTAAGTAATAATTCTCTTTCATTCTCATTTCTTTCTTTTCTTCATTGGTTTTATCACCAAAGCCCGCAATATGTAACAAACCATGAATACATACTCGGTGTAACTCTTCTGACAGCTCCACGTTATACGTTTTGGAATTTTCAATTACACGTTCGTAACTGATCAAAATTTCATCCTCTTCGATATCGTCATCCTTATAATCAAATGTGATAATGTCTGTGTAATAGTCGTGACCCAACATGTTTATGTTTACTTTAAGCAGCTCTTCATCATTAACAAAGCAATAAATTACAGGTTTTTCAAGATTTAGTGCGGCGTGAATTTGATTTAAAGCAACAATATCCATAAGTTTTTCAAGTTCACCGCGAGTTTGTACTTGTATATTATCTAACAACATTAACAACCCCTTTATCTTGTAATTTTTCACCCAAATAACCCTGTATGTCAACGATATACAAATAGACACCAGGGGCAACCAAATTACCATTATAGTAACCATCCCAGGGCTCGTTGGTTTTAGATTTTTTTATAATTTCTCCCCAGCGATTATAGATGGTATAAAATGATTGATTGTGATCGATGCCCTCTCCCTTAATACTGAAGTTTTTGTTCAACCCCTGTGGGTTAAGAGCGGTGGTTATATAAACATTTAGCGGTTTATTTATACAGACTTCGTTTGAGTGACTTATGTTCGTCTCGTTGTTTTTTTCCCTAGCAACAACCCGATAACACCCGCTTTCTAAAGTTAACTCACCTTTCTCAATAGGTCCTGTGTTCTCCTCAACAACGTTCCACGTGAAACCATTGTACTTTTCTAACCGATAGCTTTCTGCCCCACTCAGCCAACCATCATATGGGTTGTGAAGGGGAGTTTTCTCTGGATCAAAATAAATATTGCTTGCAAAACCCGTTGACGTTAAGCTGTCTCCGCACAGGTTAATTGCTTTCACGCTGTAATGAAAGATAGCATCATTAGGATTGTTTATGTTATCCTCAACAATAAATTCTGTTTTGTCAGAATTTGACAACACGGATGCTATGGGTTCGGCTTCACTTAACTCCCAGACAAAAAACTTTGAAACATCATTGTTGTTTTTAGATATAAACCTAATAATCAGAGAATTGTCAATCACATCAACCACATCTATTTTAAATTCACTAGGTTTGTTTTGTGCTCTTGTTTCTAGCTTAACAATATTCGAGCTGCTGCTTTTTGTTCCATTTTGGCTCCAAGCTCTAACAAACGCAGTTATTGTGTCACCCAGCATAAATTTATCATAAACAAAATTCTTGTTTTGCTCAGAAACGGCTTTAAATAAGGAATACGGTCCGTTATTAACAGAAACAAATATTTCATGACGGCTTATGTTGTCCCAACCCACATATAGATTCCAGTTTAAGTATATCTCTCCTAAGCACGTGTCTATTGATGAGTTTAAGCGTATTGCCCTGTGAGGCTTTGACAATAAAGAAGATAAATTACAGCTGTCAAGTGTTGCTAATACGACAGGAAAGAAGCCGTTCCGGCTTTTTGAAACATTAAATGTTAAATCAGTTGTTTTACCAAGGTAGTCCCCGCTTCCCGAACTATAGTCGTAAAGCTCGTAGTGTTTGGTGTCGATAGACGGGTTCTTTGACCACCCCGCAACCAATTCTTGCGACACTAAATCGTAACTAACAGAATCAAGCTCAATATTTGTAGGATATGTTTTGTCTATCGCTATAATGTTGCTGATTAAGCTATCATCTCCATTACATGTTGTGTGTGTTGTAATGTAATAGCGCCACTGATCACCCTGATTACTAATATCGTGAGGGTAGTTTTCTATACTCAGACTAGGTATATCTACAATCTTTGTAAAAGCTCCCCCGTTCTCGCTGGCATAAAGTGAATATTTGGTAAACGACCCACACAAGTCGGCGGGCTGTACCCACTCTACAGTAACAATACTGTTGTCATAATCCAAACAAGCCCTCAGTAGCTTAGCAGGCACAGTAATTGCTGAACCCAAAAGCGCACATATTATAGGTATAAAAGTGATAAGTCTCAATTAAACTGCTATTATCGTTATTAACGGTATTATTTTGCAAAAATTACCACAAAGAACGGAGTATGAAAGTAAATGAAAAACAAATAAGCCACAATATTCAGCAGTTGCGCTTAAATAAGTACATTTCTAACGCTGGCATATGTAGCAGAAGAGCCGCAGATGATTTGATTTTAGAGGGTCGAGTTAAAGTAAATGGTGTTCAGGTTAAAGCACTCGGAACCAAAGTTAGCAACATTGATGTTGTCGAAGTAAACAATCAAAAAGTATCTTTAGAAGAAAAACTATATGTTCTGGTTAATAAGCCCAAAAACATCATTTGTACAAAATCAGACGAAAAAGGCAGGCGATCTATTATGGACTTGTTGCCAGAAAAATATAACCACCTTTATCCTGTAGGTCGACTGGATAGAAACACAACAGGGATTATTTTGTTAACCAACGATGGAACACTTACCCAAAATCTGCTACATCCGTCAAAAAAAATAAACAAAGTGTATAAAGCAAGAGTAGAAAAACATCTTACGCAAGAAGAGCTCAACCAAATGGTATCTGGGATTGAGCTTGAGGATGGACTAAGTGCTTTTAACAAGATTGTAGAGTTGAACGAAGACGAAACCCCTAGATACGGAATAGAAATACATAGCGGAAAAAACAGAGTGATTAGACGAATGTTCGAATCTATTGGAAATCAAGTGGTAAAACTAGACAGGGTTATGTTTCATACATTTGAAAAAAGAGGTATACCTGTTGGTGAATTTAGAGAATTGAAAAAAACGGAATTGAAAAATTTAGGCATCTATTTAAAAACAAAAAAATAACTTTGAAAAATGAATAAAGTTTTATTGATGTGGAGTGTTTTGGTTTTCTTTTTTGCATGCAAAGAATCAACCCCACCTATCAATTTTAATGAAGACGAATCTCTTGTCCTAAAAGACACCTGTTATCTTTTAAACATCAACGAAATACCAGCACCAGCATTCAGGGGCATACTGATTGAAGACCTTACAGGAGTAAGGTGTGTTGCTTGTCCAAACGCAGCATTGGCAGCAGCAGAGATTAAGAACAATGCGACCACTAACAACGTGGTAGTTTTGGGCCTTTACTCCCAAAACCCCAAATCATTAACATTTCCTTTCGGTGGTTATGAAGATTTAAGAACAGAAACCGCCCAACAGATAGGCACAAATATTTTTAATTTCAGTAATGTTTTGCCTGCCGGGGGAGTAAACAGAACGCTATTTGATGGAGAAACCACAATTAATATTCCGTTCGAAAAATGGCTAAGTAAAGCAAACAGGTTAAATGGAGAAAAAGCAGTTGTCAACATCGATTTGATTAAAGAAAAAAAAGACGAAACAACATATACCGTGCAAGCTAAATTTACATTTACAAACACACCAATAGCAGAACCATTTTATTCGGTTTTTTTGTTAGAAGACAATTTAAACCACCCCCAATATAATTCCAACGGAACAGATTCTTCATATGTTCATCAACATGTTTTACGTTCAGCATATACACCATACAATGGGTCCCCTCTTTTGTCCAACAATTCTAATTGTCAAACTGTTGAAAGAGGAACCGTCATAGAAAAAGGATGGGAGTTGGTAATCCCAGAGAATGTAAACACTCAAAATGCAAGCATTGTTATTCTAGTTAATTATAATGATGGCAACAATAAAGAAGTTATTCAGTGCCAGGAGTTGAAGCTAAAATAAAAACAAAAAACAACGCCCTGGTCGAGGAGTTTGTCACAACACTGTTGCTGGAAAGATCTTTAAGCAAAAACACCATAGACGCATACCAGCTAGATATTAAAAAATTAGCATCCTTTTGCAACAACCAAGATTTGACTAAAATTAACAACGATCAAATTTTTGATTTCATTAACCACCTAACCAGATCAGGCTTAGCACCCAGATCGGTTGCTCGTATTATATCAGGCTTAAAAACATTTTATAAAAAACAAATAATAGACGAAGTCATGGGTTCAAATCCCATGCAAAATATAGAAACACCAAAGCTTTCAAAAAAACTACCAGATGTGCTTGATTATGAGGATATTAGAGCAATGATGGAATCAATTGATTTTTCTAAACGATCTGGGGAGCGAGATAAACTAATCGTTATGTTAATGTATGGAAGCGGTCTTCGAGTATCTGAGCTAGTGACTTTAACTATAAACGACATATATGTAGACGAGGGCTTTGTTAAGGTTTTAGGTAAAGGAAATAAAGAGCGACTAGTGCCCTTCGGTGAAAAAACAATAAACCAACTAGGCCACTACCTTCTACAATACAGAGAAAAAGTAGCAAAAACCAAATCTAAAAATATTCTTATTTTAAACCAAAGAGGAACAAGTTTGAGCCGAGTATTTGTGTTTAAACTAATAAAAGCATTAGCGTCCAAAGCAGGCATTCAAAAATCAATCAGCCCACATACGCTAAGGCACAGTTTTGCAACAACATTGATTGAAGCCGGTGCAGATTTGCGTGCTGTCCAGCAAATGTTAGGTCATGAAAGCATTACTACCACAGAAATTTATACCCACCTGGATAAAGCATATTTAAAAACAGTAATTCAACAATATCATCCGCGAGCCTAATAATGATTATATACAACGTTACACTGAGTATTAACCCAGAAATAGAAAAAGAAGCAATAGAATGGTTAACACACATACATATACCCGAGGTAATGCAAACAAACCTATTTATATCATACAACATATATAAAATCATTGAAAACCCAATGGAAAGAACACACAATTCATATGCGATTCAATATACGCTGGCGTCTTGGTTAAATTTTGAAAAATATTCTCAAAATCATGCATTTTCACTTCAAGAAAAGACAAGAAAAAAGTTCGGAGAAAACATACTAGCATTTAGAACTTTTTTGGAAAAAATCTAAAATACGCAATCCACCTAAAGAACAACAAACCAAAAACAACACACCTACAGGTATAAGAAACCTTGCCGCACCAACTGGACCAGCAATACCTATAAAATATAACAAAACGACAAGTATCGCTGGGTTGTTTAGCACTTGTTTTGTTGAGAAAAAAAAGAGTATCACTTTCAATACGCTTAAAAAAAACAACCCTAAAAAAAGAACCCATACAGCAGGATGCTCAAAAATATAACTCTTTAATTTGATCCAATCCTTGGCCAACAAAACTTCAGTTAAACTAACCTCCAGGGGGGACTTGTTTTGTATGGAAAACAGTTCAAACCGGCCGGGGTCAAGCACCATTTTAAAAACACCAAGACTGTGGACTTTTATATACCCAACCCAATCTTTAGATATGGTTTGAATTGCCATACTTTTAACCCCTGATGCATATTTTTTATATTCTCTTTTATTTGTAGGAATGGCGAAAATGGGATGAGAAACATAATTTTGAGCAGCCTTATATCCATGAATATGAGCTATCAAAAGTTTGGCGTTGTATCTGCCAAGATTTATAGTTGAAATAGAGCTATATTCAAATTGCGAGGTTTTTTGATGGTTCCTCGCACCCACCATTAACACCACAAAAACAGGCACTAAAACCACAGGTAACCATTTACCTTTTCGGTATCTGTAATAAAAAAACACCAAAAGCCAAACCACTAAGGATGGTAACAAAACAGGTTTTAACAAAACACCCAAGCACCACAAAAAAGAGATGAGGTTAATTTTTCGAACAACAGGAATGTTTCGAATCATCGCAACATATACACCAAGCGTTACCAAGGCCATCAACGCCAAATCAGCTAAGATAAAAGAGACGTGAAACAAGGCAGAAATGTTAAATAAAAAAAGAAAGACATATATTTTGTAAGCTAAGGATTTTTTTGTTATTAACTCTAAAATAGCCAAACCCAAAAAGAAGGATAACAACAAAAACCCACCTGAAGTTACGGTCATTAAAGCAACACTGCTATATTGAAATACAAGATGCAATGGATAGCCAATCGTTCGCTTAGAAAACAGTCTAAAATCCAAAGCTTCGTCTAAATCACCGGCATAAAATACATGTTTTTGAACCATATTGTTGGCACAATTCAGATACTCCTGGCTGTCATTGATTTTGGGCGACACACCCCCAGACCAAATCAAAATCCAAACGACTATAATGGACAACAACAACATCACGAAACCTATTTTTATGGGCTTGATCATGTACAAATCTTAGTTATTTGTTAGATTCTTTGCAATATATTTATGATATCTTCAAAAATTACCCATAAATTTGAGATTCAAATATTAATAACAATCAAATGAAAAAAATTTACAGTGTAGTATTTTTACTATTTTTTAGCTTATGGGCTTCTGCTCAGTGCTCAGACTTGTTTATTAGCGAGTACGCTGAAGGCTCGTCCAACAACAAGTATTTAGAAATTTACAATGCATCAGCAGATGACATAAACCTTGAAGACTATCTTTTAGTTAGTTGCTCCAATGGATGTGGCAATAGCGGTCTTAATGGATCCTGGGAGCTTACTTTTATAGGTGTAGGGCCATCAAAAGGAAACGTAGATTGGTACAACACCTCTATAAATGCCAGTACACGTGGTTGTCTTGCAGATGATCGCGTTGTCTTTCACAAAAGTGGTGCTTTCCAAAACGTAATGGGTTCCGAAACTTGGATCGAAGGCTGGCAAGGTGCGACAGCTGATGGGTGCGCAACACCCGTTTCACCTTTCGACGGCTCCAAGTTGGGATCTTGGAAAGACAATGGTGACGGTACATTCACGGTATATGGCAAAGGTAGCCATGTAGGTATTCCAAAACCATATAATGGAGGAGAATTGTCATCTGTAAACGATGCCAAGGATTCAATAATATACGAATACGTTATTGATGGTGATACCGCCATGACTGTTGACATTTCAATAGGTGGAGGTTACTGGAGATACTCTTACAAAAAAGTAAGTAATTCATTTGAATACGATAATTCATTCTTGTTCTCTGGACAAACAGTAAAAGCAGGAGAAGTATTTGTGATTTCTCACTCAAGTGCTGATGCAACAATTCTTGCTGAATCAGATGTTAACCATAATTTCTTATCAAACGGAGATGATTGGTACGCATTGTGGAGAGCAAGCGATTATTCCTTTGTAGATGAAGTTGGAGAGCTTGGTGATGACCCAGGAAATGGATGGGATGCTTCTGGCACAACAAACGCAACCCAAAACCACACTTTGGTTAGAAAAGCATCAGTTAAAGAAGGCGCTGTTTGGTCTACATCTTCAGCAGACCAGTGGGAGGTTAAAGCTAATAACACGTGGACTAATTTAGGTGGACACGCTTGTGATTGCTATCCTGCTGCCGCTCCAGAAGTACAATTCTCTAACACAAAATACTTTGTAGATGAAAATGCAGGTACAGCTTCCGTTGAAATTTCTATAAAAGAACCATCAAGCGTTGATGCAACCACAGTAGAAGTTACAATTACCGGAGGTACTGCGGTAGACGGCACAGACTATACTGTTACCTCGTCAACTATGTTAACTTTTGCTGCTGGCGATGCCACAAGTCAAACAGTTACAATGAATATAGTAGACAATTCGGACGGCGGTCTTAACAAGGACATAACCCTTGCTTTAAGCAACCTAAGTGCAAATGCAATTTTAGGCGCAGACTCCATAGCAGAAGTTGTCATCGTTAATGATGACTATATTGTTTCAGATATAATAGATGTTGTGGATTTAGATGTGGATTTGTCTCCAAACAATAAAGGAGTTAAATATGAGGTAACAGGTGTAGTTTATGGCATAGATTACGATGGAAATGCTGGACTATCATTTACAATCATCGACGCTACAAGCGGCATAAATATCTTCAACTTTGTAGATGTAAACGATTATGTGGTTACCGAAGGAGATGAAATTACAGCACGAGGCCAAATCGATTTTTATAACGGTTTATTGGAACTTAAAGTGGATAGTATTAAAGTAAACAGTCAAGGTAACGCGTTAGCTACTCCTACCGTGGTTACCGTTCCAACAGAAGATACAGAGTCTGAATTCATTCAACTGGAAAAAGTGTGGATTGCAGACACCACAACAGTGTGGCCAAACAATGGCAATGTTAAGTTAACGAATGCAGACGCAGATACTTTCCAAATTAGGGTTGACAAAGACGCCACCACTATTGTTGGCCAGCCCGTAAGTTATGACACGATGACTATTGTGGGTATAGGTGGACAGTTTGATAATAGCGCTCCTTATGACGAAGGATACCAAATTTTCCCAAGATATTTAAGCGACATCCAAGAGTGGGTGGATCGTTCTTCTGTATCTGAATTGGTGTTAGATTGCCGAGTATATCCCAATCCAACGGCAGAGAATCTTACAGTTTTAGGTACAGAACGATGGGCTACCTATGAAATATATTCTGTTTCGGGTATTAAGGTTGCAAACGGATCATTTGTAAACAACAACCTATCTGTAGCTAACTTAGAAGCTGGAAACTATATCATTCGAATGGCATCAAACGAGAAATCGGGTGTTGCTCAGTTCATAATTGTACGTTAATTCATATACTAAATATTTACAAAGGGGAGGGTGGCAACACTCTCTCCTTTTTTTTGCGTAAAAAACCACCACCTAATTTAGTGGCAGAATTACTTTAAAAGGTGCAGTTTTTCCATTTTGAGACCAAATTGCACCACCATGGATAAGTGTTATGCTTCAATGCCTGAAACATTATTACCCATGAATCTACGTTTAAAAGCGGCTAGTGCAGATATTTATTACAAAGCCAATCAAATGGAAAAAGGGGATCAGTTCTTGAAAGAGGTGGGGGACAACTCGTATGAATTAATTCAGTATTACAAAAAATTCAGGACAACTGATGAGCTGAATGAAAACATGCAAATATTACAAAGTATGGGTCTTTTAGCTCGAGAATATAAAAGGGATAAATTAGCAGATACATACGATAATTTATACAAGCAAGTTACTACTCTCCAGTAGATAATCCTATGGGTAAAGAAGGTGTTGTTATTGGTTATCGTGCTGTAGAAGATCTTCTCAAAAGTGGTGTAACCATTGGCAAGGTATATGTGAATAGTAAAGCCGATATCCTAAAAGGGTACGGGGGTGCTGAATATTAAAATTAGTTCTGATTTTTTGAGATTAACTGACAGTATTTATTGATAGTTTTTGTAAATTTATTTCAAACAATATAGACATCAGCCCTTATAAACAGGTGAAACGCGAAATGCTTGTTGATTAAACGAAAAAAGTCCCGCCGTTAAGCGAGACTCTCTGATTGTTTGGTTGCGGGAACAGGACTCGAACCTGTGACCTTCGGGTTATGAGCCCGACGAGCTACCACTGCTCCATCCCGCGATAATTAAGTGCAAAGATACAAAAATTCTAACATTTAGACAACCTTATTGAGAAAGAATCATGTTGTCCAACAAATGAACCCCCTCATAATTCACAGCAATGAGCGCTACCAAATCGGTATGTTCTTCGTCTCTAATCTCCTTTAACGAAGTGCTGTCTGCCAATATTAAATAATCTAATTCAGCTCCTTCAAAACTGGCGATGTGCCACGAAACCAAATCAATGGCCTTAGATATCCCTTGGACTCTAAAATTTTTTTGAAGAATTTCCAGACCCTCTAGAATAAAACTAGCCTTATTTCTTCCAGAAGCACTCAACCGAACATTTCTAGAACTCATTGCCAACCCATTGCTCTCGCGAACAATTGGAACGACACGTATTATTGTATTCAGCTGCGCAACCTCAGTCAGCCTTTTAATCACCACAGTTTGTTGGTAGTCTTTTTGACCAAAATATGCAAAATCGGGTTTAATTAGTGATAAAAAACGATAAATAACATTGCAAACCCCTTGAAAGTGGCCAGGTCTGCTCTTTCCTTCAAAACGAAGATCCAAACCGTTTAAATCATAGCACTGGTTCACATAATCTACGGGGTAGACTTCTTCAACACTGGGCAAGAAAAGAATATCACACGCATTTTTAACTAACAATTCGATGTCTTGTTCAATAGGTTTTGGGTATTCTTCTAAATCATTAGAATCGCCAAATTGTGCAGGATTAACAAAAATACTGCAAATGGTTACGCCACATTCTCTTCTACTAGCTCTTATCAACGAGAGGTGTCCTTCGTGCAATGCACCCATTGTTGGGACAAAACCAAATCCAAGACCATTCGTTGTTTTTTTTAAATAACAAAGGTGTTTTAACAATGTTTCAAACTGCCTAAATATGACCATCTATATACAAAAAAAATACTAAACAAACAATAGGTTGACGTTATAATATTAAAAAAATACAACAGTACCTTTGCAATTGTAAAACAATTAAATCATTCAATGGATAACAAAACGGAAAGAAAAAAAATTCTATTTATCTCTTCAGAAATGAGACCTTTTTTAGATGGAGATACGTCACTTGCAGAAATTGCGAGATACTTACCTCAAAAAATACAAGAAAAAGATAATGAAGTACGAATATTGGTTCCCCGTTTTGGTGTTATTAATGAACGTAGAAATCGTCTACATGAGGTTGTTCGATTATCGGGTATGAATATTACCATTGATGACAACGACAACCCTCTTACTATTAAAGTAGCATCAATACCCAACACTAAAATGCAGGTGTATTTTTTAGATAATGAAGACTTTTTTCAACGTAAGTTTGTCTATAATGATGAAAATGAAGAGTTCTTTTCTGACAATGACGAGCGTACCATATTTTTTTGCAAAGGTGCCCTAGAAACAGTTAAAAAACTAGGCTGGTATCCGGATATAATTCATTGTCAAGGTTGGATGACAAGTCTGATACCCCTGTATTTAAAAACTATTTATAATGATGAACCGGTCTTTTCAAATTCAAAAGTAATTTATTCAGTATATGAAAATGATTTCAATGAAGACCTCGGAGAAGATTTCATGCGAAAAGCAAGTCTTAACTATATTGAAGACGAAAAATTAGAACCATTTTCTAAAGCGGATTGTTCGAGTCTCCATATGGGCGGAATAGCACACGCAGATGCCATTGTTAAGTGTGATGAGATTAACGAAGAAGTGAATCAAAAACTAAATGCGTGTAAAAAACCAATGTTGACTCATACCAATGACCAAATTGCAGACAACTACTTAAACTTTTACAACTCTCTTTTTACCGAGGAATAGTTTAGTGAAAAAATTAAAATTAAACATAATCACAAAGGGGTATCTACCCCTTTTCTTTTTAATCGCTCTTTTTTCTTGCAAAAAAGAGTCAACCGAAATAGGTTTGGATTTAATCGGAGATGAGTCGCTGGCTAATGCAATAAACATAGAGTATTCAAACATCATATGTAGAACCGTAAGTGACGATACTTTTTCTGTTAACACATTGACTTCAAGCCTTTTGGGAATTATAAACGACCCTGTTTTTGGAGAGAGTAAGGCTAGTCTTGTTGTTCAGCCTCTATTGAAAGAAACAGGCATTAACTTAAACAATACTACCTTAGATTCAATAAAATTGGTACTCACTTATGACCTAACCCAAGTTGTGTCTACCCCTACTGAATATGTTGCGTATGATATACATTACGGTGATTTGACTAGTGAGATCATTTTGGATGTTTTTAAGCTTGACGAATCCTTGAATAATGATATTTATTATAATGACTACATACCAATACTTGGCAATCAAGTAGGAACTTTCGTTGGTAAGTTTAATTTAGACAGTGTAAAGTCTATCATTGACGGTGAATCCATAATGCTTTCACCCAGAATTAGTATAACACTTGATCACTCCTTTGGGCAAGAGATTTTAGATTTTGATGAAGCAGCGTTTAATACAAATGATAATTTTATAGCATCTCTTCAAGGATTAGTTATTGTCCCAAGGGAAGTGGTTATTGGGGATGGGGCAATTATTGCAGTTGAAGCCAATAATGGTTCTTCAAGCCTCAACTTATTTTATGACGATACGCTTAGCCTCGAGATACCCCTTGGGATAAGTTCTAAGCGAATCAACTTTTTTGAAACCAGTCATTCAGCAGAAATAGAAGAGCAAAAAAATAGCACAGGTCACTATGACCTCACCTATCTTCAGTCATTAGGAGGCTCCAAAGTCAAGATAGACATCCCCGATTTAGTAGAATTAATCGAGTTTCCAGAGGAAGTGGTTATAAATGAAGTCAAATTGGTAATTCCCATTGCCGAACAATATCTGGATTCAGTAAAATATCCTCAACCTCCAAGGCTATGGCTTTTAACCCCAGAGGAAACCGACACAACACAATCTCTTACCCAATTTAAAGATACCAGAGATCCTAGATTTTCAGAAGCCTATTATGATAAAAACGTGGATGGCTATGTTTTTTATTTTAACAGATATCTTCAATATTTAATTAAAGAATACCAAGCCAGTGGAATTAATAAATTTAAGGGTTTTTATTTAAGTATTCCTGTAGATTTTCCAATAACACCTCATAGAGCTGTGATAAATTCTAACACCCAAAATGGCTCTATGCAATTAAGTGTAAAGTATACAAAACTGAATTAGTGCCCATTCGTTTATTAGATAGTCATGTTTGATTTAAAGTTAGCTGCCAGGCAAAACACAAATCACAGTAGTGTTATTCAGGTAGGAGATGAATTTATAGGAAAAGAAGAACTGTGTTTGATTGCAGGGCCATGTGCCGTAGAAACGGAAGCCCAGTTAAATCAAATTGCAAAAGGGATTTCAAAACTAGGTGTAAAATTTATGCGGGGTGGTGCTTACAAGCCAAGGACCTCACCATACGCATTTCAAGGTCTACAAAAGGAAGGCTTGAAACTTTTAAAGAGTGCAGCTCAAAAATATAACTTAAAAATAGTCACAGAGGTATTGGATACCTCTTTAATTGAAGAAGTATACCCCTTTGCTGATATACTTCAGGTAGGGTCCAGAAATGCAAAAAACTATCAATTTTTAAAAGAACTGGGAAAACTGGATAAGCCAATACTTTTAAAACGAGGAATGTCAAGCACCGTAAACGAATGGCTACTTGCGGCTGAATATATTTTACTGGGCGGCAACCAAAATGTAATTTTATGTGAGCGAGGAATTCGAACATTTGACACCTCTACAAGAAATACCATGGATATAGCGGCAATACCTCTAGCTAAAGAATTAAGCCACCTCCCCGTGATAGCTGATCCAAGTCAGGGTACAGGAAAGCGAAGCTTGGTTACTCCACTATCACTAGCGGCTGTTGCAGCTGGAGCAGATGGACTGATGATCGAAGTTCATAATGAACCAGAAGAAGCCCTTTCCGATGGATTTCAAAGTATTTATTTGAGTAAGCTCGGTGCCTATATAAAAGCCATACAAGCTCAAGCTAAACTTTCCAATAGAACATTAAATCTAAATATACCCAATAAAATATCATGAAATTAGCTATAGTTGGAGCAACGGGCATGGTTGGCAGAACGATGCTCAAAGTATTAAGCGAAAGAAATATAAAAATAGACGAACTTTATCCTGTAACAAGTGCTACAAATCGTGGCAAAATTATCGAGTATAAGGGTAAAAATTACGCTGCAATAACAATTGAAGAAGCTGTAAAGCTTGATTTAGATTTTGCTATTTTCTCTGCTGGTGGAAATGTTTCACAAGAATGGGCACCTAGATTTGCAGCTCGTAACATTGTAGTTATTGATAACTCTTCTGCTTGGAGGATGAATGATAATTGCCCTTTGGTTGTACCCCAAATCAATCAAGACAGTATTGGTGATGCAAAGATTATTGCAAATCCTAATTGTTCTACAATTCAGATGGTTTTAGCCCTTCACCCGTTGCATCACCTTTATGGCATTAAACGAATTGTGGTTTCTACATACCAATCTGTTAGTGGAACAGGTAAAGCTGCAGTTCAACAAATGGAAGATGAGAGAAAAAAAGGGTCCTCCTCTAACATGGTTTACTCTTATCCAATAGATCAAAACTGTATTCCGCATTGTGATGTTTTTTTAGATAATGGCTACACTAAAGAGGAAATGAAGTTGGTCAATGAAACACGAAAAATATTTGCATCTCCCGACATACAAATAACAGCTACCGCTGTAAGAGTTCCAGTTACCGGAGGGCACTCAGAGTCTATAAATGTAGCTTTTGAACGAGACTTTGATATGAATGATGTTAAAAAAGCTCTTACCCAGACAGAAGGAGTAGTTCTTGTAGACAACACACAAAATAATCAGTATCCTATGCCTATATATGCAAAAGATAAAGATGAAGTTTTTGTGGGAAGATTACGTCGCGATGAGTCAAACCCAAACACATTAAACATGTGGGTAGTAGCAGATAATTTAAGAAAAGGAGCAGCGACAAATGCAATTGAAATATTAGAAAAGTTAATAAAAAATTAAATTATGCCTACAGGATTTTATTCCATTCCGGTTTCGAAAATAAATCAAGAAACTTCAGATGCAGTCAGTATATCATTTGACATCCCCGCTTTAATGGCACCTTTATTCTCATACAAAGCGGGTCAATATCTTACATTCAGTGCACATATAAATAACGAAGAAATTAGAAGATCGTATTCAATGTGTTCAAGTCCCGTTACGGGTGAGAAAATAACCATTGCTGTTAAAAAAGTAACAGATGGTCGCATGAGTAATTTTTTAAATTCTTTAGTGAGCGTAGGAGATCAACTTGATATTATGCCACCCATGGGCAATTTTGTTTTAGATGCTAATCCAAGTACGAAACATTATGTTTTTTTTGGCGGAGGCAGTGGTATCACCCCATTAATAAGCATTATAAAAACGATTTTAGTTGAACAACCCGTTAGTAACTGTTTGTTAATTTACGCAAATCGTAATGAAGAAAGCATCATTTTTAATGATGAATTAGAATCAATGTCTTTGCAATACGGCGAAAAATTTAAAGTCATTCACTCCTTGGACAACCCTATGAATAATTGGGATGGATTAAAGGGTTATCTGACATCTGATACTATTTCTGACATAACACGCACCCACCTAGGATTAAATTATCCAACCGCTCAATATTATACGTGTGGACCAAGACCCATGATGGATATAGTGGTGGAAAGCCTCAAGTCTATGGGTGTTAGAGACGATAATATACATACGGAGTATTTTTCCGCCCCACCCAAAGATGACGCCTTTATAGTACCTACTCAAGAGGTCACGCAAAGCGAAGAGGTGACCGAACGAACCATTCAGATAGAGGTTTTTGGTCAAAAAAAAGATGTTGTTATAAAACCAGAACAAACGATATTAATTGCCGCTCAAGAGGCAGGACTAGATCCACCATATAGTTGTACTGTTGGTGTTTGCACCACTTGTCGAGCAAAAGTAAGAAGTGGAAAAACATCCATGGAAGAACGGGAGGGATTAAGCGATTCAGAAATTGACGAGGGCTACATACTTACATGTCAAGCCCACCCACTTTCGGATGATGTAGATTTGGTTTTTGAATAGATTTAAGCAGAAATTCTAACTTCAAAAGTGTTGTCGGTTTTTTTAATGGTCAAACCTTTGTCGTAATAAATTCCCATGTCGTGTTTTGGAATCTTGTAATCAGAAAATCCTGCTTGCGCCATAAATTCACGCAATTCTTTTTCAGAGGCGAATATTTCTTCATGGTGCGAACGAAGGGATGAAGGATTAATAGAATTGGGTGTTGATTTATAATTTTCTAACATGCCCTTAATTTTTTCTAGGTATGCATCATCAATATCAATAGGTACTGCAATGGTGATTACTTTTTTTTGGTTTTTTGACATCCAAAATTGAGACCTACATGAGCTACTACAAAATTTAGCGGTTTTTCGATTTGCGAGAAAATCTTGTTTACAATTAGTACATTTTAATGCTGTGGTTTTGTGATTTTGTTGAAATCCTTTAGTGGTTCTGAATAACGCTATTTGTTGTTGCATACTTCAAATGTAGAATGCCAAGGGTTAACGTTTATTAACGGTAAATTACACAACTGAGCAAGAAACTGTACACCTGATTTTTATAAATCCCATACAGTATGCTTCCTAGCAACAATATAGTGTCTAATATTTAGCCAAAAAGCAATAGCAAGATATAGTACCACGGGACTACCAAAAGTAAAGAAGGATACATAAATAAAATAGAGTCGAATGGTGCTGGTTCTAATTCCAAATTTTTCTCCAAGTGCTGTGCAAATACCAAAGGCGTAATGTTCTATGTTTTTAGTTAAACTCATGATTTTTAGCTAGTATTTTTTTACCCCAGTTACATCGTAGACATTTTTTAGATGAACAATAGCTCTTATACAAATGTAATAATCCTTGTGTATAAAGTGCGTTTTTAGCATATACACCTTTTGACTGCCATTTTTGAATAATACTATTTTTCTCTGCGGGAATAGCAGAAAGATAATTTAAAGCAATTTGCCCATTTCTGTCCATTTTTTCTCTTTCATAAAAAAAAATAAAAGGAGCAACAGCATTTATAAGTATGTGATGAATAAAATAATTGGACCAATTTTTATGGAAGCATTACAAAAATCTGGACCGTCATTTGAATTTAAAAAACCAATTTTAAGGATAGTAATTCTTTGATTATCCGTAGTTTTCAGGTTTTTATGATCAAACAGTTGGTTTTCCCAGATGTATTGGAGTAGGTTTTCATTGTATTTAAAGTTCACAAATGTTGTGTATAGGGTTTCGTTTCTAACGCAATTTCTTTAGCTTTTTGTCTAGCCACATCCGCAAAATCTTTTTTATCGGAAGCATAAATAATTCCTCTTGAAGAGTTAATGAGCAAACCACCATGATCATTTACACCACTAACACACACCTCTTTAGCGCTACCCCCTTGAGCACCAACGCCTGGAATTAATAAAAAATGATTAGGGATAATGTCTCGTATTTCTTTTAATGCACTTGCTTTTGTTGCACCAACCACAAACATGAGATTGTCTACCGTACCCCAGCTTTGAACAGTTTTGAGTACCGTTTTATAAAGCAAAGGTCGATACAAAGTGTTAGTTTGGAAGTCTACAGATCCCATATTAGATGTTAATCCAAGTACAATGGTGAATTTGTTATCAAATTCTAAAAAAGGTTGCACACTGTCAATACCCATATACGGAGCTACTGTTACAGCATCAAATCCAAGTGTTTCAAAAAAAGCTTTAGCATACATTTTACTTGTATTACCAATATCTCCACGTTTTGCATCAGCGATACTGAGGACATTGTCAGGTAACATTTCTCTTGTTTTTTCAAGTGCTTTCCAGCCATTGCTTCCAAGCTGTTCATAAAAGGCCGTATTCACCTTATAGGAAATAGCATAATCGTGTGTTGCGTTTATGATTTCTTTATTAAAAGCAATGACTCCGCGGTAGTCTTTTGTAAAACCTTCAGGTAATCGATTAATATCAGTATCTAAACCTACGCATAAATAGCTATTTTTAGTTTTGATTTCTTTTCGAATTGCTTTGATATTCACACTTCAAAAAAAACTAAAATAGTGGGGATTTTCAGAATTATTTACTTTTACAAATTATTTATGAATCGGTATGTATTTTTAGGGTTGGCAATTATTTGTTTTAATCCGTTTATTTATGGCCAAGATCAGGGTGTTTTTAGTGGTAATTTTCAGTCTAATTTTTCGGTCTTTCTAGAAGATTCTCTCATAGGAGCAACAGAAGCAGCTTCTCCACAATATGGTAGGCAAATTAGTTCGTCCGAGGCTTGGTTATTTTTGAATTATGACATAAAGGGATTTCATTTTGCAGCACGCTATGATTTGTTCAACAATAGCAACCTTTTAAATCCTTCAGAAAGTTTTACGGGACAGGGCATTGGTTTTTGGCAAATCAAAAAAAATATAGGAAATCTTGAGCTTACGGCAGGCTCTTTTTATGATCAATTTGGGTCCGGTGCAGTGTTCCGGGCTTTTGAAAATCGTTTGATTGGTATTGATTACGCCATGGAGGGTGTTAAGGCGAAGTATACCTTTGACCATAATTTTTTTATTAAAGTATTTACAGGAAAACAGAAGGGTTCGCAAACAGAACGTTTTGAAACTTCTCCTCAGATTATTAAAGGCATTAATAGCGAGAAAGGTTTCAATTTCGATAATGGCAGTGTTTTGAATTTTGGATTATCAGGAGTTAATAGAACACTAGATGAAAATACGATGAGTTCATTGGTTACTGAAATCAACGCCCTGTCATTGGAAGATCGTTTTATTCCAAAATATAACGTATATGCTCTAAACGGTTATTTCAATGCAAGCTACAAAGACTTCGGTTTTAATGGAGAATACAACTATAAGACGGCGGAATCCATAAGAGATAATTTAGGAAACCTATACAATAGTGATGGTTCTCTGCTACTAGGAGGTATAAGTTATTCAAAGCGAAAATTAGGGGCAAAACAGAATCAAGCTATTGGAGTCAACGCTCAATACCGTAGAATTGAAAACTTCCCCTTTCGCGTATCTCCATACACCAATCTTCTTAATGGTATAATATCTTATCAACCCTCTTTAACACGACAGGCAAGTTATCGAATGCTAGCGAGGTATCAAGCTCCAGCTCAGTTTGTAGGTGAACAAGCTTACCAAGCAGAATTGATTTATTCTATTAGTAAAAACACGAATATAGCCCTTAACTATTCGAACATTACAGACCTTAATAACCAACTGTTATTTAATGAAAAATTTATACAAGTAGAACATAAATTTAATAAGAAATGGAAAGGGAAGCTTGGGCTTCAAAGGGTTACCTACAACCAAGCGGTATATGAAGGAAAAGATCCCAAGAAAATAGATAATGTCGAAACCCTTACCCCGTTTGGTGAAATAACGTACAAAATCAACCGTAAAAACAGTATTCGATTGGAATCTCAGTTGCTAAATACGGAACAAGATTTAGGCAGCTTTTATCATGGAATTATTGAGTGGAATAGTTCGCCCAAGTATACAGTAGCCATAAGTAATATGATAAATTCAAACCCAGTACGAGTAGTGAACCCAACCTTGGCTGACCAAGTACTTTTTTATCCTGGAATTTTTATCAAGTATAATGTAAAAACAACCTCATTTACCGCCGCTTATGTAAAACAGGTTGAGGGAATAAATTGCACGGGAGGCATATGCCGGTTAGAACCCGCGTTCAGCGGCTTAAGATTTACTCTAGCCACTCAATTTTAGAAAATTTATTGTAGGAGCACGTAGGGAGTTTCACCAAAGGTTTTCTTGTATGTTTCTTTCACAACATTAGCTTCTTGTTCAGTATTAGATGACGCTATGATTACCCGATGCAGTTTGCCTATTTTTTTGATTACAGCACGTATTCCATTTTTTTCAACAATTTTAAGCATGCGCTTTGCGTTGGAATGTTTGCCAAAACTACCCACTAAAACCAAGTAAGAGTCTTGTAAGTTAATACTTTCTGAAGGTTGAATTTTTTCAGGTATTTCGTTGTTTTCAATTTCTGTATTATCTTCAACTTTAGCAGGTGAGTCGATGATTTTATCGTCAATTTTCGTTACAACACTTGGGTTTTTGGCATCTTGAATTTTTACTTGATCAATATTTTGAGCGATTTGCTGTTGTGCAGTGTCTGCTTCACCACTTGCAGCATTAACAGCCGTTATATTCTCTTTATCCCAAAGCGTTTTAAAATTAAAATCAATGGGTTTAAAATATACAAACCAAATGAATGCACCTAAGGAAAGGAAATACAACAACCACTTAATAAATTTCAAAATAACTTGAATTAATATCGTATAAAAAAGGCAGGATTTAAATCCTGCCTTTTTGAGATTTATTTATATTTTTCGTAACGAGATGAAACCTCATCCCAATTAATAACATTAAAAAATGCAGCTACATAGTCTGGTCTTCTATTTTGATAATTTAAGTAATAAGCGTGTTCCCAAACATCAATTCCTAAAATAGGAGTTCCTCCACAACCAATGGTAGGCATTAAAGGATTATCTTGATTTGATGAAGAACAAATACTGAGCTTTCCTTGTGTTGAACAAAGCCAAGCCCATCCGCTTCCAAATCGGGTAGCAGCAGCCTTACTAAACTGTTCTTTAAAAGAATCAAAGCTGCCAAACGTTTCATTAATAGCATTAGCAAGATCTCCAGATGGAAGTCCACCACCATTTGGAGACATACTATTCCAGAAAAGGGTGTGATTGTAAAATCCACCACCATTATTTCTTATAGCTGCATTGTTTAAATCTAAGTTTTTAAGAATTTCTTCAATGCTATTGTTGGCTAGATCTGTATTTTCAACAGCAGCATTAAGGTTGTTGGTATAACCTGCATGATGTTTTCCGTGATGTATCTCCATGGTTCTGGCATCAATGTGTGGCTCCAGGGCATCATAGGCGTAAGGTAATTGGGGTAATTCAAATGACATGATTGTAAATTATTTTAACAACAAATGTAGGGGTCTACAATCATAAAAATAAATTACTTTAAAAAATAAGGACATAGATTTAGATTATAGTTTAAGCAATCGAAGCATGTTACCATTTTACATGTTTTGATTGTTAATCATGGACTTATATTTGTGCTATGCCTATTCGATTGCATCTATACAATACATTATCTCATACAAAAGAAGAGTTTACTCCTTTGACACCCCCATTTGTAGGTATGTATTTGTGTGGCCCAACCGTATATGGAGACCCACATTTAGGACATTGTAGAGGCGCATTAATGATGGATGTTTTGTATCGATATTTATTACATTCAAACTACAAAGTGCGCTATGTAAGAAATATCACAGACGTGGGTCATTTATTGAATGATTCTGATGATGGAGAAGATAAAATTGGACGAAAAGCAAAGCTTGAAAATATAGAACCTATGGAGGTTGTACAGCGATACACTATCGCCTATCATGATGCTCTTAAAAAAATGAACATCAAATCTCCCAGTATTGAACCAAGAGCTAGTGGCCATATTTTGGAGCAAATAGAGATGGTACAAGAAATCATAAACAATGGCTTTGCATATGAAAACAATGGATCGGTATATTTTGATGTCATTGAGTATGCTGAAAGTCAAGATTACGGTGCATTAAGTGGTCGAAAAATTGAAGATTTGATTGCAGGTGCAGGGGAAAACAGAAGGAATTTAGACGGACAAGATGAAAAAAAGAACCCCAACGATTTTGCTCTGTGGAAAAAAGCATCGAAAGAGCATATCATGAAATGGAACAGTCCATGGGGCGAGGGTTTTCCGGGTTGGCATATTGAGTGTTCAGCAATGAGTGAAAAATATTTAGGTAAACAGTTTGATATCCATGCTGGCGGAATGGATTTGTTATTTCCACATCACGAAAGTGAAATAGCTCAAAGTATAGCGTGTAACCACAAACAACCAGCAAAGTATTGGCTTCACAATAATATGATTACTATCAATGGTCAGAAAATGGCTAAAAGTCTGGATAATGGCATCTTGATAGAAGAACTTTTTTCCGGTAACCATCACTTGTTGGAGCAAGCGTATACGCCTATGACCCTGCGTTTTTTTCTGCTACAAGCCCACTATAGAAGCACGTTGGATTTCAGCAACGAGGCCCTGAAGGCTGCAGAAAAGGGATTTGGTCGATTAATGGAAACATTAAATTTGTTTGAAAAATTATGTGCTTCACCATCTAGTGATATGGATATTAATGTCTGGAAGACAAAGCTATATCAACAAATAGACGATGATTTAGCTACACCTCAGCTTATAGCTACTTTATTTGAAGCTGTTAAATGGGTCAATGAAATTAAGAACAACAGGATGAAAATATCATCTCACGACCTTAAACTTCTTCAAGAGACATTTACTTTATTTGTAGTTGATATTTTGGGATTAATTCCAGAAAAAAGTAATCACAATGAGACATTGGATAGCGTCATGCACTTGGTTATGGAAATCAGAAACAGCGCCAAGAAAAATAAAGATTGGGCAACTGCAGATAAAATCAGAGATCATCTAAAAGCATCAGGCATAGAAATAATGGATCAAAAAGAAGGAAGTAGTTATAGTTTTGATTGAATGAAAATAAAAACAATAATTATACTGTTTTCATCCTTTTTTTTAATATTAGGTTGTACGGATTCAAATACTACAGACTCAGCGTCTAATACAATACAAAATGTTCCAATTACTGTAACATTTAACACAGATAGTGCATACCAGTACGTTCAAGATCAAGTAGATTTTGGTCCCAGAGTTCCAGGCAGTTTGGCTCACAAGCAAACAGCAGAATATCTTCAGAAAAAATTATCACAATACTGTGACACTTCATTTATTCAGCAGGGGGTGTTCAATAATATAGCTATCAATAATATAATTGGTAGCATTAATCAAGATAAGAAAAACAGAATACTGCTATGTGCACATTGGGACACTAGACCAATGGCCGACCAAGATATAGAACGACCTACGGAACCAGCTGATGGAGCAAATGATGGGGCAAGCGGAGTTGGCGTTATCATAGAAATTGCTAGGCAATTACAGCAGAAAAAACCAAATGTTGGTGTAGATATTGTATTTTTTGATGCAGAAGACATGGGCGAAGCTAATGGAGCAGCAACCACATGGTGTTTAGGCTCTCAATATTGGTCTAAAAACCCGCACAAATCAAATTATATTGCAGAATTTGGTATTTTATTAGATATGGTCGGCCCAAAAAATGCGGTGTTTGCTATAGAAGCTAATTCTTGGATGTATGCTCAACTCTATGTTAAAAATGTATGGAACACTGCTAAAAGATTGGGTCATGGAAGATTTTTTAATAATAGTTTTGGAGGTCAGCTGGTAGATGATCACCTTTTTATTAATCAAAACTTAGGAATACCAACACTTGATATTATTCATTACGACACTAAAGAAAACACAGGGTTTGGAGACTTCTGGCACACCCACAAAGATAACATGGAAACTATCGACAAAATTACTTTAAAGGCCGTAGGAGAAACAGTATTACAAGTGGTCATGGATAAATAATCTATCCTCGATAGATTAAGAAACATAAATAAGCAACATAGAGTATTAGAAATAATATTCCTGTAGTCTTTCCAATTTGATTTTTTGGTTTACCATTCTTTAATCCAATCAATATCAATGCACTTGCAAAAAGAAGTATGACCATGTCAGTATTCAGTGATGGTTGATAATTCAAAGGACTAATGATTGCGCTAACACCAAGCACCCAAAGCAGGTTGAAAATATTAGACCCAATAACATTAGCCATGGCAATATCTGTATTTTTTCTGTATGCAGCCATGGCAGAAGTTACCAATTCAGGTAATGATGTTCCAATAGCAACAATTGTTAACCCAATGAAGGCCTCGCTTAATTGAAATAAACGAGCTATTTCAATTGCCCCATCAACAACCCATTTCCCCCCAAAAAACAGACCAATCACTCCTAGTATTATATACAGAGCAGCTTTGCCATTATTCATTTCGGCATCTGGAATTTCATCTAATAAATCAGGCCTTCCTGTTTTTGCCAACCCAATAATATATGCAATAAATAAACCAAAAAATACGATAAGAAACAAACCGTCTAGATGTGTTATTGAATTATCTTGGTTGTCAAAAAAGGATATGTTAGCGACTAAACCCACTAATAAGAGTGCCACTATGGAAAAGGGAATTTCTTTATTAAAGGTGCTTTGTTTGACTTTTATAGGGTACATAAATGAAGTAATCCCTAAAATCAACAAGATATTTGCAATATTTGAACCCAAAATATTTCCTACAGCAATTTCTGAGGCATCTTTTGAACTGGCAAGTATGTTGACAAGAAGTTCTGGCATACTTGTACCCATAGAAACAATAGTAAGGCCGACAACAAGGTCAGAAATATTATTTTTTTTTGCTATACAAGATGAGCCTATAACTAACCAGTCTGCACCCTTTATCAGTATAAGAAAACCTACAACAAAAAGAAAAAAATTGAGCATTAGTGTATGGCAAATATGATGTTTTCTTTTTGATTAAAGTTCAAGGTGTTTTTTACATAAAAGAAACAAATATTACATTCTAATGTTATAGCATTGCAGCATTAATTATGAATCTAGTAAAATTAAGAAAGCTTGTTCTAATCCAATTTATTTTCATTTCAGTTGGAACACTTGCCCAAGAATACACGGTTAGTGGTAGATTAAAAGACAACTCAAACGGAGAAACGTTAATAGGCGCTACTGTTATGGTTTCATCAGGAGGAGGTGCCATTACAAACGAGTATGGATTTTACTCTATAACGTTACCAAAAGGCCCCTATACACTGACCTTCAAATATTCAGGATTTGAAGATGTAGTTGAGAAAATAAATCTGAATCAAAACCAAACCATTAATATAGAACTTAAATCAAAAGCAATATCAATTGGACCAGCCTTAATTAGTGCAAAGGCATTGGAGAAAAGAGTTGAGAATAAAAAGATGAGTGTAGTCAAAATGGAAACAGCAAAAATCAAAGAAATTCCTGTAATTTTTGGCGAAGTTGATATACTTAAAACAATAACACTTCTACCTGGAATACAATCTGCTGGTGAAGGTAACTCCGGATTTAACGTTAGGGGAGGTTCTCAGGATCAAAATTTAATTTTGTTGGATGAAGCAACGGTTTATAATGCCTCTCATTTACTTGGGTTTTTTAGTGTATTTAATGGCGATGCAGTAAAAGATTTAGAGGTATACAAAGGAGGTATTCCTGCAAAATATGGCGGACGATTGTCATCTATTGTAGACATTAAAATGAGAGATGGTAATGCCAAGAAGTTCTCTGGAATTGGGGGTATCGGCACAATCTCAAGCAGGTTAACTCTTGAAGGCCCCATTGTGAAAGACAAATCTAGTTTTATGATAGCGGGTAGAAGAAGTTATGCAGATGTTTTTCTTCCATTAGCCCCTGACCAAAGTATTCAAGAAAGTAAATTATATTTTTATGATTTGAACATGAAAGCCAACTACGAATTGAGTGATAAGGATCGACTCTATATTAGTGGCTACTTTGGACGCGACGTATTGGGCCTGAGCGAATTATTTAAAATAAATTGGGGAAACGCTACAGCAACATTACGATGGAATCACTTAATCAACGAAAAGATGTTTGTGAATACATCACTCGTTTTTAGTGATTTTGATTACGGGTTCGATATAAAATTTGCTGAAAATGCTAGTTTTGGTCTAGATCAATCCATTAATGATATTTATATAAAATCAGATTGGACTAATTATGTTAGCCCAAAAAGTAAATTAAATTTTGGTGGGCAAGTTACGTATCATCGATTTAATCCAGGACTATTTGCTGCCAATAATGAAGATTCCCGACAAATTTTTGAGGATACGCAATTGGAAAAAAAGAAAGCTCTTGAAAATGGTTTATATGTAGATCATGAATACACCCACAACAAACGATTAAATATGAGATACGGTATGAGACTTTCAACTTTCTCAAATATTGGCGGTACGGAATATACCTATATTAAAAATGCCGAAACAAATGAGCCAATTCCCTCACTTACCTCAGCAGATTCATTTACAAATGGTGAATTTTATAATACCTATGTTGGTCTTGAACCTCGAGCGTCGATAAGCTATAATCTAGCGTCTACTTTAGCACTAAAAGCATCATACAATCGAACATTTCAGTACATACAACAAGCTACGAACACCGCATCAGCCTTTCCTACCGACCAGTGGTTTAGTGTGAATAAAAACATTAAACCCCAACGAGCAGATCAGGTTGCAATTGGGTTGTTCAAAAACTTTGATATAGGTCTAGAAACTTCCATGGAGATCTATTATAAATGGATGGATCAACAGATTGATTACAGAGACAATGCTCAGATAGCTTTTAATGAAAATTTAGATGGCGAGCTTTTGCTTGGAAAAGGGTGGGCGTACGGAGCAGAGTTTTATATTGCAAAAACAGCAGGAAAATCGACTGGCTTTTTATCGTATACTTGGGCAAAAACTATGCGAGAAATTGAGGGCATAAGTGGAGGAAACCCCTATGTGGCTGGTTTTGATCGCCGGCATAACTTATCCCTAGTTTTTACTCAAAAATTTTCGAAAAGATTATTAGCTACAGCCTCATTTGTTTATTCTTCAGGTCAGCCACTAACTACACCAATCAGTAAATATTATTTTGATGGGCAATGGGTATCCGAGTATGACGAAGTTCGAAACAATTATCGCGTACCTGCATACCACAGAGCAGATATAGGAGTTACTTTAAAGTCAAAAGATAAACCAGATAAAAAATTTAAAAGTAATTGGAACTTTTCAATTTATAATTTATACAACAGAGCAAATCCGTATGCAATATACTTTAGAACAGTAGAATTAGAGGATTTAGAAAAAAATAAAGAAGCGATTGTTGGTAATACTGCGGCTTTTCAAACCACACTATTTAAAATGATTCCCGCAATAACTTGGAATTTTGAATTTTAAAAATGACACATACAAAAAAAATAGTTGCATTATTTACTGGATTGGTTTTTTTACTTTCTGCATGTGAACGAATTGTAGAATTAGAGATACCTTCAGGAGAATCAAAGCTTGTGATTGAAGGGCAGATTACCACCCAAAATGAACCATGGTCGGTGAACCTTTCCTTATCGCAGGCATATTTTGATCAAAGCGAAATGATATTTGTAACTGACGCTGTCGTCACCATTACAGGATCGGATGGAACAAATGTCATTTTGAGTCATACAGATAGCGGTCACTATGAATCATCCACAGCATATTTTTGTACAACTGGAGTGAGATATACGCTTTCTGTAGACTACAAAGGCAAAAAGTATACGGCAAGTGAAGAAGCGCCATTAGCGTATCCAATTGACACGATAGCTTCCTATTATTTACCGGACAATAATGGATTTATTGAAAAAGGGTATTATGTTTTTATCCAAGGAAAAGAACGTGAAGAACAAGGTGATTACTATTTATTTAAAGCATATAGAAACGACACATTAAAAGATGATTTTGGCGTTTATATCGATAGTGATGAGTTTGGTAGCGTATCTTATTTGAATGAAAAATTTGATATTAACAATATTGCTGCAGAATTAAGTCTTGGAAAAACACCAAGACCATTCCCATTTACTGTTCTTCCAAACGATACTATAAAAATAGAACAATATGCAATTACTCGAGAATACTATCAATACATTGTAGATCTTGAAGCCCAAATAGGTAGGAGCGGAACCCCTTTTGACCCACCTCCTGCAAATCCAAACAATAACATTAGTAACGGTGGACTAGGCTATTTTTCTGTTTCTCATAAAGAAGTCGCCGAATTAATCGTTAAAAAGTAAATCAGCAATAGCTCAATTTCTTTTAAAGAGAATTTAAGCTTTTTAATTCTGCTTTAGACAATGTGTTTTTTTTTGCATTTCATTTTGAACAAAAAGCGTAATTTCTTCCAAAATTCGAATACCACGGATAGTAAGGAAAATATCAATTTGTCTATTATCAAACGGACAAACCACCCTATATACATATTCCTTTTGTTCAAGTTTATCTATGATTCGTGATGTATTAGACTTTTTACAGGTTATTTTGGAATTTATAACCCCAACAGAAATTGGATTAGGGTGTTGTTTGAATATAATTCTAAGAACCATATATTGTTGGCAGGTAATGGTGTATTTTTTCAACAAATCCCTTAAAAGAGCATTTAGATAATTGTGAGTTGAAGCAATAACGTTCATTATTCCTTCAACATCACAATTCAATTTAGTATGTATTTGAAAGTAATCCGTTTTCATAGTAAAAATCTTATTACAAAGCTAACTTTAGAAACAGAAATTTATTGCATGAAAGTTTTATAATTCATGCACGATTATTTGTATAAAAGATAGAATATTGCATGTACCATAATTGATGTCAAGAACAATTTTTTTTATTCTATTTGTTGGATTTTTTTTCGTATTGGACCTATATGTTTATCAAGGATTTAAGGTGTTTATAAAACGATGGATACCAGATCACACTTCATTATTTTATTTATTATACTGGATTCTGCCAGCCGTATTACTAATCACCATACTTATAAAATCTTCTGGTTTTATTAAGCCAACGAATCATATTTTCTTTGTGTTCACGTATAGTATTTTTATAGCTCTTTTTTTAGCTAAGCTTGTTTGGTTGTTTTTTATTTTAACAGATGATACTATTCGTTTATTTCAATACTCTTCAAATCAAATTAGAAACACACCATCGGTGACCAAAATAAGTCGCTCAGATTTCATTATAACTACTGGTTTTTTAACTGCCAGTGCCTTATTTACTAGTCTAATCTACGGTATAGTTAGCGGTGCCCATAATTATACCATTCAAAAAAGAAAATTGCCCATTCGAAAACTTCCAAAATCTTTTGAGGGATTGAGAATAGTTCAAATTTCAGATATACATTCTGGTAGTTTTTGGAGCAAAAAAAGTGTTCAACAGGGCATTGATATGATTAATGAGTTGAAGCCAGATTTATTTTTTTTTACAGGCGATTTAGTCAATAATACAGCTGATGAATTTGATGACTACAAAGCGATGTTTAGTTCTATAAAAGCTACCCATGGTGCATTTTCAGTTTTAGGAAATCATGATTATGGTGATTATGTAAAATGGCCGAGAGAGCAGGGTCTAACGAAAGAGCAAAACATAGAAAATTTAAAAAAACATCATCAAGATATGGGCTGGAAATTACTTATGAATGAGCATCATATCATTGAAATTGAAGGACAACAATTAGCCATTTTAGGCGTAGAAAATTGGAGTGCTCATCGGCGTTTTCCTAAGTACGGAAACCTAAAAGATGCCTTGAACAACATTCAAGATATTGAAACAAAATTACTCCTCTCACACGATCCAAGCCATTGGCGAGCAGAGATATTATACAAAAACCCTAGTATTAAAGCTACATTTTCAGGTCATACTCATGGGATGCAATTTGGAATCGATAGCAAATATTACAGATGGAGTCCAGTTAAATATCAATACCCTGAGTGGGTCGATATATATTCTGAAAACGATCAATTACTTTATGTTAACCGTGGATTTGGATATTTAGGATATCCAGGCAGATTTGGTTTTCTACCAGAGATTACTGTCTTTGAATTGAATTCTGCTTAAATGTTATGTATTCAATTTTGCTACCGCAAGTTGAGTTAAAAACTCAGGATTTTCTTCCAAGTGATTTCCCACAACAATGATATCAGCACCCGCTTTAAATAAAACTTCTGCGTCCGTTTGACTTCTTATACCTCCGCCTACAATTAGGGGCACGTTGATTTCATTTTTCACCATTTTGATAAGTTGAGGCGGAGCACAGTGACGAGCCCCGCTTCCACAATCTAAATATATAAGTCGCTGACCAAGCTGACATCCAGCCAGAGCGGTTGCTACAGCAATTCCAGGCTTATCTGGCGGAATGGGAGTGGTATTACTTATGTATGACACGGTGGTTGTTCGCCCACCATCAATTAAAATATAACCCGTAGGTAGAATTTCAAGCCCCGACCCCTTTAATTTGTGAGCAGCCTCTACCTGCCTACCAATAAGTAAATCTGGATTTCTACCACTTATTAAACTTAATAATAAGATTCCGTCAGCTTCTTCTTCTATTTGATTTGGGCTTCCAGGAAACAGAACTATGGGTTTAGAGGTCCGGTTCTTGATTAACTGTACACAGTTTTTAATATTTCCATCAGTAACTAAACTGCCTCCAACAAAGATGAAATCTATATCATCAAAACCAACACGACTAGTTAAAAAGTCGATGTGTTTTTCATTGGCACTGTCCGGATCAATCAAGACAGACACCATTTTTATTTTTTGATTAGAAAATGACGTTATATGATTTAATATATTAATAATCTGAGGTTTATAAAAACAATTAAAATCGAAATAAAATTTCTAAAAATGACTAATTTTCAGCATGATTTTATCTTATCAACATTGCAAATCTCTTAAAAATAAGTCAACTGAAAAATTTTAATGTTGAGGTGTGGAAAACACCTGTTTCATCAACCACATTTTAGAGCATACTTTTGAGTCAAAACTCACTGTAAAAAATTGAGTTGATTTTATTTTTCGTTAAAACCAAAAAACTAATTTATGACCACAAAAACAAAGTACAACAAGAATGCTTTAAAATTCAAAAGATTTAACACAAAGGATGGTGTTCCTGCCACTGATTTATATGAATACGAATACCGCACCTCTGTGATAAAAAATCCAGCGGGAGATGAAGTATTTAAAATGGAAAATGTAGAAGTGCCAAAAAATTGGTCACAGGTCGCTACAGATATATTAGCACAAAAATATTTCAGGAAAGCAGGAGTTCCATTATCTGACGGTACGACAGGTTCAGAAACCTCTGTAAAGCAGGTGGCGCACAGATTGGCTGATTGTTGGAAATCATGGGGTGAAAAGTACGGTTATTTTGCATCAAAGAAAGATGCTCAAGTTTTTTATGACGAGTTGGTATATAGTATTTTAGGTCAGATGGCCGCCCCCAATAGTCCTCAATGGTTTAATACAGGACTACATAACACTTACGGTATTACAGGAAAGCCACAAGGTCACAGTTATGTTGATCCTGCAACAGGTAAAACCAAAAAGAGTACTTCAGCATATGAAAGACCTCAACCCCATGCATGTTTTATTTTATCTGTCAATGATGATCTGGTCAATGAGGGTGGAATTATGGATTTATGGGTACGTGAAGCAAGAATTTTTAAATATGGTTCAGGCGTAGGTACTAATTTTTCTTCAATACGAGGTGCTAATGAGAAATTGAGCGGCGGAGGTAATTCAAGTGGTTTGATGAGTTTCTTGAAAATTGGTGATCGTTCTGCAGGAGCAATTAAGTCTGGAGGAACGACTCGTAGAGCAGCTAAAATGGTATGTCTTGATTTAGATCATCCGGAAATATTAGAATTTATCAATTGGAAACGTCACGAAGAGAAAAAAGTCAAAGCATTAATCGACGCAGGATATAGTTCATCCTATGAGGGGGAGGCTTATGCAACGGTATCGGGCCAAAACTCCAACAACTCAGTTAGAATACCTAACAAATTTTTCGAAGCACTCAAAAATGAAGGTCAATGGGATTTAATTTCAAGAACAACAGGAAAACCCGTAAATAGTGTCCCTGCAAAACAAGTTTGGGATGACATCTCTTTTGCTGCTTGGGCATGTGCAGATCCGGGTGTGCAGTATGATACCACTATCAACGAATGGCATACTTGTCCAGAGGGTGGATCTATCAACGCCTCTAATCCATGTTCTGAATATATGTTCTTGGATAACACAGCATGTAACTTAGCATCGCTGAATTTGAGAAAATATTACAACGAAAAAGAACAAACATTAGATGTAAAAGCTATTGAATATGCATCACGACTATGGACGGTAGTTCTCGAAATTTCGGTGCTTATGGCTCAATTTCCAAGCAAAGAAGTTGCAGAATTGTCATACCAATACAGAACCCTAGGGCTTGGTTATGCCAACCTTGGGTCAGTACTCATGGTAAGCGGTATTCCTTACGATAGTCCAGAAGCCACCGCCATTGGCGGCGCTGTTACTGCAATATTAACAGGTACAGCATACGCTACTTCTGCCGAAATGGCTAGCTTTTTGGGTTCTTTCGAACAGTACGAAAAGAATAAGGAGCATATGTTACGTGTAATGCGTAACCATAGATATGCAGCCTATAATTTAGATGAATATGATGGTTTGAGCGTGAAACCTTTAGGCATAGATCCAGCCTACTGTCCAGAGTATCTTTTAGGCTCTGCTACTAATATTTGGGATAAAGCTGTACAATTAGGTGAAAAATTTGGATATAGAAATGCTCAAACTACAGTGATTGCTCCAACAGGAACTATAGGTTTGGTTATGGATTGTGATACTACGGGTATCGAACCTGATTTTGCTTTGGTTAAATTTAAAAAATTATCAGGCGGAGGATATTTTAAAATAGTAAATCAATCTGTTCCGTTGGCCCTAAGAAATCTTGGTTATCGAGAAGAAGAAATAACCGAAATAGTAAATTATGCTAAAGGTCATGCAACACTAGAAAATGCCCCGCATATTAATCATGACACACTCCGTGAAAAAGGATTTAATTCTGAAGACCTGGAGAAAATAGAAAGTGGATTAGCTTCTGCTTTTGAAATAAGTTTTGCCTTTAATCAATGGGTTTTAGGTGAAGATGCGATGCAAAGACTTGGTTTTACACCTGATCAATACAATGCCGAGGGTTTTAGTCTGCTACGTGCTCTAGGCTTTAGTAAAAAAGAAGTATCCGTGGCCAACGATTATGTGTGCGGAACAATGACAGTTGAAGGGGCACCTTACTTAAAAGAAGAACATCTATCAGTATTTGATTGTGCAAATAAGTGCGGTGAAAAAGGAGAACGGTATATACATGCCCATGGTCATATCAAAATGATGGCTGCTGCCCAACCATTCTTGTCTGGAGCTATATCAAAAACAATCAATTTACCCAATGAAGCAACAGTAGAAGACATCAAGTCATGTTATCAGCTAAGCTGGGAATTAGGAACAAAGGCAAATGCCCTTTACAGAGATGGTTGTAAGCTATCACAACCATTAAGTAACAAGTCTGATGTGGAGGAAGTAGAAGACGAAAATATCAATGCTGTTGACGCAGCAGTGGGTGAAGCTGCTGCATTAGGAATCGAAGAATTAACGCAAGAACAAGTGCTGGAAGCAGCTCAAAAAATTCTAGATAATTCTAAAAGTACCGAGTTTATGCGCCAGTTATCAAGCATTGTTGAACGTAAACGTCTACCCTGGAAACGTCGAGGATTTACTCAAAAAGCAAAAATTGGTGGACAAACATTATTTGTACGAACAGGAGAGTACAACGATGGAACGTTAGGTGAAATTTTCATCGATATGCATCGGGAAGGGGCAACATTCAGATCATTGATGAATTGTTTCTCAATTGCCGTTTCTATCGGTCTTCAGTATGGTGTACCATTGGACGAATATGTAAGTAAATTCACTTTTACTCGTTTCGAGCCTAGCGGTATGGTAGAAGGACACCCTAATATTAAAAATTCTACCTCAATTATTGATTACATTTTTAGATTATTAGGATTTGAATATTTAGATCGAAGCGACCTAGTACACATCAAACCAACGCCTCAAGAGGCAGAAGCCAAAGCTCAGAAAATAGAAGAACAAAAAGTAGTTGATACCATTATTCCACAGGCGACACCCGTAGTTGCGGTAGAGGGTGCAAAAATGCTTAGTCAACAACCTAAAGGTACATCTGGTGATGCATTACCTTGTACCAATTGCGGCAGCTTAGCATTAGTTAGAAATGGCACATGTCATTTGTGTACCAACTGCGGCACAACGACCGGCTGCAGTTAATAGAATAAATACATTCGTTGAAGGGTTCACTTGACATCAAGTGAACCCTTTTTATTAAAATATTCTTTTACGGATTTTTCTAAACTAGCGTACCATGTTTTACCAAATTTTCGCTCTAATGCATTTTGAGCAAATTGATATACTTTAACATAATCCTTTTTTCCTTTTGTACAGGCGTCAACACAGATACTCCAACGATGGTAATTTAGAGCGTAAAATTCGTTATATTGATCTACCCGAATAGGGTAAAGATGACAACTAATTGGCTTGGGAAAGTTAAATGAGTTTTTAGTATTTGCAATTTCAATAGCACAGTTCAGAATACCATCTTTCCTCACCACAAAAACACATTCTTTATTGGGTTTACACGTCGTAACAAGCATTTGATCAAAAGGATCTTTTTCAACAAAACCTTGATGTTTAAGAGTTTTTAGACCTGTTTCGTCCATTTCTCTTTTGATTTCCTGTAAATGGGATTGAATTTTATCTACTTCCTCTTTATCAAGCGGAGCACCCGCATCACCTTCAATACAGCAAATGCCCTTACACGCACTGACATTACAGGCAAATGATTTTTCAACGATATCTTCTGAAATTAAACAGTTATCTACCTTAATCATATCATGGATTTGAGGTAATCAGAATATCCTATTTTTTCTAAATTTTCTGCCTTATCAAGAATAGTCTTTTCCATAGACCGTGTGAAGTTGGTTATTTTTAGTGCTACAGAATCATCAGAAATACCGATAATTTTAGCTGCTAGAATTCCAGCATTTTTCGCACCATTGATAGCCATGGTGGCAACAGGGATACCCGGAGGCATTTGAACGATAGAGTACAGCGAATCGGTTCCACTCATAGTGCTTGATTTAATGGGCACTCCAATAACAGGAAGTTCAGTTAATGACGCCACCATACCTGGTAAATGAGCAGCCCCTCCAGCTCCAGCTATAATCACCTTATACCCATTTTTTTTAGCTTCCTGAGCGAAAGAAAACATACGCGATGGTGTTCGGTGTGCAGAGACAACAGTAAGGTCAAATGGAAGGCCGATTTCTTCTAAAAATTGAGCGGCCTCAGACATCACTTTTAAATCAGAATCCGAACCCATGATGATTAATATTTCTGCCATAATATTTTCAAATTTAAGCACTTTTAATAGTTAGTATATTTTTTACCTTCATCAATTTTTTCTCGACGGCTTCTTGGTTTTTCCCTAAAATCGTGTAATGTCCAAGTTTTCTATTGGGTGAAGTTTCAGATTTCCCATACATATGAACATATACTCCGGGTATTTCTAACACTTTATCTAGTTTATCTATATAGTATCTTCCAGTCACATTCTTTGGACCCACTATGTTACAGGTTGCAGCATGCTGAATAAGTGATGTATCTCCTAATGGTTGGTTTAATAAAATTCGGTTGAGTTGCTCATACTGTGAGGTGTATGTAGATTCGATTGTATGGTGACCGCTATTGTGTGGTCTAGGAGCTATTTCGTTAACAAACACTTTTCCATTAGGTTCTACAAAAAGTTCAACGGCAAAAAGACCTGGACTACAAAATGCCTCTACTGTTTTTTGTGCAATAACTTCACATAAATTATTGATTTTATCGGACAATCTACTTGGTGAAATAAGATAATCCATCAAATTAGAACGTGGATCAAATACCATTTCACATGGAGTATAACTTACAGAATTTAGTTTCTGACTTACAGCTACTATAACCGAAACTTCTACAGCGTTTTTTGCCATTTTTTCGATAACATATCCATCAGCACTCATTAAGCTTTGATCGGCAGAACTGTGCAACTCTTTAAACTGATTTTTAGTCAAAATTTGTACCCCCTTGCCATCATAACCCCCTTTTCGGTGTTTAAGAACAAATGGTTCATCTGGCCATGATTCAACTTCTTTATGTAAATTTTCTTTCGTGCAATTCACAAAGGATAGGGTAGGAATGTCATGATTGGAATAAAATTCTTTCTGCAAACCTTTATCTTGAATGATAGAAAGAACATCAGGCTTTGGGATAATTGACTTACCTTTATTCTCTAAATCTTTCAATGCAGCAACATTTACGTGCTCAATTTCATAGGTAATTACATCTGCACGACTACTCAATTGTTTAATCTTGTCCCCATCTTTTAAATCTCCTACAATTTGATGTCTACATACCAAAGCTGCAGGACAATCAACAGATTTTTCCAAAAAAACATAATTAATATTGGATGGAGAACCTGATTCAAATAGCATTTTTCCCAATTGACCACCTCCCAATACTCCGATTGTTTTACTCATACTTAAAAATCAATTAATGCAAATGTCAATAATAAATTGGACTAGCATTCTAATCTATGTAATTTTGTTTGAGATTATGGATATTTAATTCCATAAATAATATCAATACAAGTAACCAATGGCAAAAGTAGTAGTAGGATTATCAGGAGGTGTAGATTCCTCTGTAGCTGCACACCTTCTTGTAAAACAAGGTCATGAAGTCATCGGTGTTTTTATGAAAAATTGGCACGACACGGATGTCACCATCAGTGACGAGTGTCCATGGGAGGAGGATAGTAAAGACGCTTTGCTTGTAGCCGATAAACTGGGTATTCCTTTTCAAACGATAGACTTGAGCAAGGAATATTATGAACGAATAGTGGCCTATATGTTTGCTGAATATGAAAATGGTCGAACGCCTAACCCTGATATTTTATGTAATCGTGAAATTAAATTTGATACTTTTTTAAAACATGCAGAATTACTGGGTGCAGAATATGTTGCCACTGGTCACTATTGTAGAAAAAGACCGAAAGATGATAGTTTTGAGCTTCTAGCTGGCTTAGACGACAACAAAGATCAAAGTTATTTTTTATGTCAAATTAATCAACAGCAATTAGCTAGAGCTCTTTTTCCGTTAGGAGATTTAAAAAAAAGTGAAGTACGTAAAATTGCTACGGAGCAAGGATTGATTACGGCAGAAAAAAAAGACTCTCAAGGTCTTTGTTTTATCGGAAAGGTTAAATTACCGGATTTTTTAAAACAACGATTAAAAGAAAAAAAAGGAAACGTAATAAAAATACCACAAAATTGGAATGGGTATAAGAACACATTAACACCAGTTCAGGAACACGCATACACCGAATCGGATGGTCATAAAATTGGAGAACATCAAGGAGCGCATTTTTACACCATTGGTCAGAGAAAAGGACTAAATATTGGTGGCCAGATTAATCCATTATTTATCATTCAAACCAATACGAAAACCAATACAATTTATGTGGGGGAGGGAGATGATCATCCGGGATTATTAAGGTTAGGGTTATTTATTGCAGAAGATAACATCCATTGGATAAAACCAATGGATGTTATGAAAATAAGCGAAGAAAGAACCTATCAACTACGAATACGATATCGTCAGTCATTATTTAGTGCCCAATTGATTAAAATAGATGGGGGTTTAGTTATTAATTTTAATAAACCACAAAAGGCAGTTGCTAAAGGGCAGTTTGCAGCGTGGTATGCTCATGATGTTTTAATAGGGAGTGGTGTAATCGCTTAAAATAAGGACTGGGATTTTTGAAAAATTTCAAAAAAACAGGATTTGACCACCTAAGCATCACGAACTTCCAACGTTTCCCTATCATTAGATAAGGTCTTTACCGACAAGTCTGGATTTGAGGCCTGCTCTTATATGCTTTGGTGAAGGTCGTAAAAATAATCAGCGTAAATTTTTCAATTATGACCAGTCCTTAACTACAAAATTAATACAATTGTGGCATAGTAAGAATATGATATCGATCATTATGCCAGTTAAAAATCCAGGGAAATATCTTATTCCATGTCTGGATTCAATTATCACTCAAAGTTATACGAATTGGGAATTAATTATGGTGAACGACGGATGTACAGATGGATCGGATAAAATACTCGAAAATTATGCCAGCTGCTATTCCAATATCCAGCATCTATTTTCCAAAGGAGAAGGGATTGTGGCAGCTCTTCAAACGGGGTATTTGCAGAGTTGTGGAGATTATATTCACAGAATGGATGCTGATGATGTTATGCCTTACGACAAATTAGAAAGGATGGTAGGTGTAATGGACGATAATTGTATAGTGACGGGTATGGTCGATTATTTTTCTGATGACTTTGATTTGGGTGATGGATATCAAAAATATAGTGCATGGATTAATCAATTAATGGTATCCGGTGACTTATGGAAGGATATATATAAAGAATGCCCTATTCCTTCTTCGGCTTGGCTCATCTACAGAACTCATTTTGAGCGTATAGGTGGGTTTTTGTCTTCTCGTTTACCCGAAGATTATGATTTGGCTTTTAGAATGTATAAATCTGGTATTTTGGTGAAATCAATCCCCCAAGTCATTCATCATTGGCGTGACAGTAATTTACGAACGTCTAGAATAAATTCCACGTATTTCCCTGTCAATTATATGGATTTAAAAGTGCATCATTTTTTATCCATTGATCGAAATGATACAAAACCCCTATTGGTTTGGGGAGCTGGTAAAAAAGGAAAGAAAGTGGCAAAAGCGTTAATCAAAAAAAAAATAAAGTTCAATTGGATTACGGATAATCCCATAAAGTACGGAGTTAATATTTTTGACATCATTATTCAACCTAGGAGTAGTATTCCATTAACACCGTATCAATTAATTCTTGCTATTTCATCTCCGACGGACCAGGAAGAAATAAGTCGTGTATTGGACGATACTACGTTAGTTAGCAACAAAGATTATTTTTGGTTTTGTTGATTATTCGATCTCTTCAAAATCCGTGAATCCGTCATCGTCTTTTGAGTTATTGGAGCTGTTTTGATTGGAATCCTGATTTTGAACAACATGGATTATTCGAAACACCCGTTTAATTACCCAATAAATAAATAAACTAATGATAATCCACCTCATATTATCGACTCAAAAACATGGACTTTTGGTTGTATAGGTCTCTAAATATGGGGTCTTTTGTATTGTCCACAAAAAGAATAGCCTCACCAGTTGATTTCATTTCTGGTCCCAATTCTTTGTTTACGTTTGGAAACTTATTAAAAGAAAAAACCGGTTGTTTGATAGCAAAACCTTTTTTAACAGGTTTGATGTCAAAGTCTTTTAGCTTTTGGTTACCAATCATAATCTTAGTAGCGATATTAACGTACGGTACCTGATAGGCTTTGCAAATAAAAGGTACAGTTCTACTGGCCCGGGGATTAGCCTCTATAACATATACTTCTTCGTCCTTGACGGCAAATTGAATATTCAATAAACCACGAACATCCATAGCTTTTGCTATTTTGATGGTATATGCCTCAATTTTTTGAATCACATTTTCTGACAAACTAAATGGCGGTAAAACTGCAGAAGAATCACCCGAATGAATTCCTGCAGGTTCGATGTGTTCCATAATTCCCACCATTTCTACATCTGTACAATCACTGATACTATCACTTTCGGCTTCTTCTGCTCGGTCTAAAAAGTGGTCAATAAGTACACGGTTTCCGGGCAAGTCACCTAATAAATCAATGACCGCTTTTTGAAGTTCATCATCATTGATAACAATTTTCATTCCTTGTCCCCCTAAAACATAACTCGGTCTAACTAATACCGGATATCCTACTTGTTTGGCTACTTCTATGGCCTCAAAAGCATTTTCAGCTACGCCAAACTTAGGATAAGGGATATGAAGTTCTTTCAATAGATTAGAAAAAGAACCCCTATCTTCAGCAAGATCCATATTTTCGAAAGAGGTACCAATGATTTTAACACCGTGATCGCGCATGCGTTCACTAAGTTTTAATGCTGTTTGGCCACCGAGTTGTACAATAACTCCTTCTGGTTTTTCTAATTCAATAATATCCCACAGGTGTTCCCAGAATATAGGTTCAAAGTATAGTTTGTCGGCGGTATTAAAATCAGTGCTTACTGTTTCGGGATTACAGTTTATCATAATCGCTTCATATCCTTCTTCTTGAGCTGCTTTTATACCATGTACACAACTGTAGTCAAACTCAATTCCTTGTCCAATGCGGTTGGGTCCAGAGCCAATAACAATAATTTTCTTCTTGTCAGATACAATACTTTCATTTTCACCATCAAAAGTTGAATAAAGATAGTTGGTAGGAGAACTAAATTCGGCTGAACACGTATCTACCATTTTGTAAATTCTATTTATGCCCAGTGATTTTCTTTTGGCATGAACATCCATGTCTGTAGCTTCCTTTCCGAGTAGATGTGCAATTTGGGCATCAGAAAATCCTTTTTGTTTGGCAGTTCTCAAAACGTGTGGGTCTATATTTTCTATAGAATATTTTTTGATTTCACGTTCTGTTTTCACTAATTCATATATCTGTTCCAAGAACCATCGATCTATCTTAGTGATTTTTTGAATAGATGTAATAGGAACACCGAGAGCCATTGCATCACGAATATGAAATATTCTGTCCCAACTCGGGTTTTCTAGACTATGAATTATTTCTTCTAAATTTTTAAGTTCGTATCCATCTGCCCCAATACCTAATCGTTTTATTTCTAATGATTGACAGGCCTTTTGTAAGGCTTCTTGAAAACTTCTACCAATAGCCATTACTTCACCTACAGATTTCATTTGCAGGCCTAATGTTTTTTCTGCACCTCTAAATTTATTGAAGTCCCAACGCGGAATTTTAACAATAGTATAATCGATACTAGGTTCAAAAAATGCTGAGGTGGTTTTAGTTACTGGATTTTTGAGTTCATCAAGGTAATAACCTAGTGCAAGTTTGGCAGCAATTTTAGCAATCGGATAACCTGTAGCTTTAGATGCTAATGCAGAACTTCTAGATACTCTTGGGTTTATTTCTATAGCAATAATATCTTCATTCTCTGGGTTTACGGAAAATTGAACGTTACATCCGCCAGCAAACGTTCCTAAATTTCGCATCATATCGAATGCCATATCCCTCATTTCCTGAAAGCAGGTGTCGCTCAAGGTCATAGCGGGAGCGACGGTAATAGAATCTCCAGTATGTATGCCCATCGGGTCAAAATTTTCAATGGTGCAGATTACGGCAATATTGTCATTGGAATCGCGTAATAATTCTAACTCATACTCCTTCCATCCCAATACGGCTTGCTCTACAAGTACTTCATGGGTTGGAGATGCTTCCAAACCACGTTTGATATATTCATCAAAATCTTCTTTCTTGTGCACAAAACCACCGCCAAATCCTCCAAGGGTATAGCTCGGCCTAATCACAAGTGGAAATCCAATTTCTTGAGCTACTTCTTTTGCTTCAAGGTATGAATTAGCAATTTTAGATGTAGCAATGGGAATTCCAAGTTCGATCATGAATGACCGAAAAAGATCTCGATTTTCAGTTTTTTCTATAGCTGCTATATCTACCCCGATAATTTTACAATTATAGTTATCCCAAAGACCAATTTCATCTGCTTCAATGGCAAGATTAAGGGCTGTTTGACCGCCCATGGTAGGCAAAACATGAGATATGTTTTGTTCTTGAAGTATTTTTTCTAATGAATTTACATTTAGCGGGAGTAGGTAAATATGATCGGCCATAGAGGGATCGGTCATAATGGTTGCTGGGTTGGAGTTTATTAATGAAACTTCTATTCCTTCTTCTCTAAGACTTTGTGCTGCTTGGCTTCCAGAATAATCAAATTCACAAGCTTGTCCGATGATGATAGGCCCGCTTCCAATGATCAGAACATGTTTTATACTGCTATCTTTTGGCATTGTTGTTTAAAATTGGACAAATTTAAAGTATAAATGTAAGGCAACAAGAGATGTGGAAAAGGTGGGAAAAGGGAAATGTATTATTTAAATTAATTCCTCTTCTTCAAAGTAATGAATGATATGATGTCTAAGATACATCTCCTGTTCCAACATATCCTGGTTTGGCAATTTCTCTGCAAGTTCCCAAACGGGCCAATCTTGTTCATCTAATCCTTTTAACGTATAATGACCAGAAGTACTTAAAACTCGGCATGTTGCTATATGCATGAGTCGTACCTTTTCTTCTTTTTTAAATTCAGTTTGGTTTTTTCCTAATTCTCGAATACCAATGATATATAAAATAGCACTCAGGTCAGGTGTTTTATTGAATCTTTCCTCAAAGAGAGTACGAATTTTAAACCACTTTTCTTTGGTGGTTTCTTCTTTTGTTTCTTTCATTCTTATTGTTGGTTTAAATTTGCTTTATGCCAACGTTGCTACAAAGATTACTCAAAGGTGCGAAAGAACGTGGTGTTTTTTCAAAAGTTAATATTGAGCAAGGTGAAGCTATTCAAATAAAGACGCTTCAAAAACTTTTGAAAAAGGCTGAAAATACGGCATTTGGTAAAGAACATCATTTTGTGGATGTTCTTCATTCATCCCATATATTATTTGATTATAGAGAAGCGGTTAAAATGGGAGATTATTTGACCATGCTTCCGTGGTGGTCTAGAAGTAGAATGGGAGAAGAAAATGTAAATTGGCCTGGTTTTATCAAAAATTATGCAGTAAGCTCAGGTACCTCCGATGGGAGTAGTAAATACATTCCAGTAACTGATCTTATGCTAAAAAACATACGAAGAGCAAGTATTCGTCAAGTTATCAGTATTTTACAAACGGACGTTCCGAAAGACCATATTGCCAAGAAGTGGTTGATGATTGGCGGAAGTACTGAACTGGAATACAATGGCATGTATTATTCTGGTGATTTAAGTGGAATAACAACCGGTAAAGTTCCTATTATTTTCCAACGACTTTCTAAACCGGGCATCCATATTCGAAAAGAAAAAAATTGGACAGATAAGATAGCTAAAATGACACTTGAAGCTCCCGATTGGGATGTGAGTTTAGTAGCAGGGGTGCCTGCCTGGGTCAAACTTTTAATAGAAAGCGTAATACAACGATATCATGTAGAAAACATACATGAAATATGGCCTAATTTCGAGGCATACATTCATGGTGGTGTTGCCTTAAGTCCTTATCGAAAATCTTTGGATAATTTAATGGGCAAACCTATCAAATATTTTGAAACCTATTTGGCTTCCGAGGGGTTTGTTGCCTATCAAACAAGACTAGATAGTGAGGGTGGCATGCGTTTACTTATCCGCAATGGAATTTATTATGAATTTGTACCATTTAATTCATCAAATTTCACAGAAAATGGAGATTTATTGCCGACAGCTCAAGCGCTCACTCTTTCACAAGTAAATGATTATGAAGAATATGCACTTCTTATGAGCACATGTAGTGGAGCATGGAGATATTTGATTGGAGACACCATAAAATTTACCAATTTGGAACGTTGTGAAATAAAAATCACAGGAAGGACAAAACACTTTTTATCATTATGTGGAGAGCATTTATCTCTAGATAATATGAATCGAGCTCTTGAAATCTTATCTGACGAATATCACGTAGCCATGGAAGAATATACCGTTTGTGGCATACCCTTTCAAGGGTTTTTTGCACATGAATGGTTTATTGCTTGTGATGATATAAATTTATATGGAAGGGAAAAAGAATTAGGCGAGAAGCTAGACATGACTCTTAAAGTATTGAATGATGATTACAGAGTGGAGCGATCAGCTGCCCTTAAAAAAGTAATCGTTCATTTAGTTTCATCATCCAAATTTCATGAATGGTTAAGGATAAATGGAAAACTTGGAGCTCAGGTAAAATTTCCGAGGGTATTGAAAAAAGATCTCATAGAAAACTGGAGAGAATTTGTGCATAGTTAATGAGCAAATTAATGTTCAGCAAAGTTATCAATTACTTCATCCAGTATTGATATAATTTCGTCTTGATCCATGGTGGAAACCAATCGTGTTCGATAATCTTTAAAGTGCGATATGCCTTTAAAATAGTTACTATAGTGTCTTCTCATTTCGACGATACCAAGAACATCACCTTTCCACTGTATGCCAAACATAAAGTGACGTTTACATACATCTACGCGTTGAGCTATGGTCGGTGGATTTATTTTTTTACCGGTAGATATATAGTGTTTAATTTCATTAAATATCCAGGGATTTCCAATGGTTGCTCTTCCAATCATAACGCCATCTACTCCATACGTATCTTTGTATAATTTGGCTTTTTCAGGACTGTCAATATCGCCGTTTCCAAAGATGGGAATATGTATCCGGGGGTTATTTTTGATTTTACCAATAAGGGTCCAGTTTGCTTCGCCTTTATACATCTGTTTCCTGGTCCTTCCATGAATACTTAAAGCTTTAATACCAACATCTTGGAGTCGCTCAGCTACTTCTTCAATATATTTTGTATTTTCATCCCACCCCAACCTAGTTTTAACGGTGACAGGCAAATGGGTACTTTTTACAATTTCTGCGGTCATGGCAACCATTTTAGGAATATCTTGTAAAATACCCGCTCCAGCACCTTTACAAGCTACTTTTTTAACAGGACAACCATAGTTGATGTCAATGATATCCGGATTTGCAGTCGAGGCTATTTCAGTTGCTTGCTTCATGGATTCAATATGGCTACCAAATATTTGAATACCTATAGGCCTTTCATATTCAAATATGTCTAGTTTTTGCTTACTTTTTACAGCATCTCGAATGAGCCCTTCACTGGAGATAAACTCTGTGTACATTACATCTGCTCCATGTTCTTTACAAACAGCTCTGAAGGGTGGATCACTCACATCTTCCATGGGAGCGAGTAGCAACGGAAAATTGCCAAGTTCTATGTTACCTATTTTCACCATATTTGCCCTAATTATAAGGAATGGACAATATTCAACATCGCGAAGATAAAGAAACCCCATCGTTAAGACCCGATCGAATTCAGGCATTTTTACATTTGTTTATAGGAACATTGTTTTTTTTGGGATCATTAATGATTTGTAGTGCTTTGTCTGCCTATATCTGCTCCATAGCTATTTATGGGGAATTTCATGGTTTTAGTGAACTAGGTACTTTGGTTGCCGATTTAGAAAACCAAAGTTTATGGTTAAATATTTTTGTTTTTTTAAGCTCTACTCTTCCTTTGATTATAGCGGCATATATTACCTTACTTTTTATGAAAGCCAATCCAAGTGATTTTTTATTGCTGCAGCTACCTCGAGAAGCAAAGTGGTTGGGTTGGTCTTTTTTATTCATATTAGTTAGTATTCCTCTGATGGGATTTATGTTAGAAATAAATAATCTCATTAATTTTAAACAGTGGCCTGATTTATACGCATGGCTTATGGAAAAAGAAGCATCCAATAATGGCATGTATGAATCATTGATTGGAGATCGGTCTGCAAGTTCTTTTGGTATCAGTTTACTTTTTATGGCCCTTTTACCTGCTTTTGCAGAGGAAGTTTTTTTTAGAGGTTTTTTGATGAATATTTTCAACGGTATTTTTAATAATATGCATCTTGCTATCTTATTCACAGCACTCCTATTTAGCATGATGCACCTTCAGTTCATGAAAGTTGTTCCTATGTTTTTTTTAGCAACTGTTTTTGGCTATGTTGTATACTGGACAGGAAGTTTATGGACCGCTATTGCTGCTCATTTTTTAAACAATACATTAGCGGTGGTGCAATTGTTTTATTTTTCGGATGGTGATTATCAAAAGTCTTTAGATCAAAGTCAAAGTATGAGTTGGTCTACCCATTTATTTTTGTTAGGAATTGCCATATTCCTTTTTATTTTTATTCAAAAAAGATCATCAACTAAAACGACCCGTTTTTATGTCTAATCTTCATTTACGTATCATTTTTGGGTCTATATATGTTGCTGTAATGGTTTTTTCGGTATTGGCCAGTTCTCCTTATTTTGAATACTTGATGGCTATTTTTACCATTTTATCAGTGAGAGAGACAGCTATTTTAGCCAATAAAAAATCAACACAACAAATCTGGATAGTCCCCATAATTTTTGGTTTTTCAATAGTATTAATTACCATTTTCGGAGCAAATACATGCAATATCACAACTATTATCGTATGTTGGGCAATTCAAATCCTTTGTCTTTTTTTAGGTTATTTATGGTTAAAGAATAGGCAACAAATCGGATATGTTACAACAAGTGTCTATGTATTTTTACCACTTATCGTTGTTGCAATATGGTTCTCTCAGCAAACGAATTTAAAAGCGGAGTACTTGTTGTTTTATTTTACCACTATTTGGTTGTACGATTCAATGGCTTATGTGGTAGGTAAACAATGGGGTAAACGACCAATTTTTCCGATTGTTTCTCCAAAAAAAACAATTGAAGGTACCCTTGGTGGTTTATTTTTAACGTTGATATCCATGTACGTATTGAATAAATTTAGTTTTTTTCTTCCAGTTAACCCTTTAGTATTGTGTGTAATTATTATATTTTTTGCCATTTTGGGTGACTTCTGTGAATCTTACATGAAACGGATAATTGGAGTAAAAGAGAGTGGAAATCTCATACCTGGACATGGAGGCATCTTAGATAGAATGGATTCAATTTACTTGTCATTACTACCTTATTTGGTCACTTTAAGCATAATTGGCTAGAAAAAAAAATACACCATTATAATCTCTTCATTAGAATAAATACATTTGCCAAATATTACACATTAAGCTTTAACATAATATGAAATTAAAGTTCAAAGAACCAGCTCCTATAACCGATCATTCTAATCCGTTAGAGTCTATGATGGAGCGATTTGATGAGGCAGCAAAAATATTAGGTCTCGACGAATCAACGTACAACGCCCTTAAGTCACCTGAAAAAGCCGTAATTGTCAGTTTACCCGTAACCATGGATAACGGTAAAATTCGTGTTTTTCAAGGGTACCGAGTGATTCATTCTTCTAAATTAGGTCCAAGTAAAGGAGGAATCCGTTATTCTATGGGGGTAAATTTGGATGAAGTTAAAGCACTTGCTGCATGGATGACGTGGAAGTGCGCAGTAGTTGGCATACCATACGGCGGCGGAAAAGGGGGTATTCAATGTGATCCAAGAGAATTATCTCAAGGAGAATTGGAGCGACTCACCCGAGCTTTTACTGGAGCTATGCGCGATGTCATTGGTCCAGAACGAGATATTCCGGCACCCGATATGGGTACAAACTCTCAGACCATGGCTTGGATTATGGATGAGTATTCTAAACTTACAGGCCAGGCTTCACCTGCTGTTGTTACTGGAAAACCATTAGTACTTGGAGGTTCTCTTGGAAGAGTAGAGGCAACAGGTCGAGGTGTGATGGTTTCTACTCGTAGCGCGATGGCCAAGCTTAAAATGAATCCTTCAGAATCTACTTGTGCTGTACAAGGTTTTGGAAATGTAGGTTCAATTTCTGCCAAACTTATAGAATTGCAAGGAGTTTCAGTTGTTGCTATTTCTGATATTTCTGGAGCCTATTTTAATTCTGATGGGTTAGATATTGAAGAAGCTATTCAATATGTTGAGGAAAATAAAAGTTTAGAAGGATACAAAGGTGGAAAGAAAATCACCAATGAAGAGCTATTGGAGCTAGATGTTGATATTTTGGTACCAGCAGCACTAGAAAATCAAATAACGGAAGAAAATGCGGGTAGAATAAAAGCTAAATTGATTGTTGAAGGTGCCAATGGCCCAACAGCTTCTACTGCTGATGGTATATTAGAAAAAAAGGGTATCATGGTGGTTCCTGACATTTTAGCTAATGCAGGTGGTGTTTCGGTTTCATATTTTGAATGGGTACAAAATAGATTGGGTTACTTCTGGACAGAAGAACGGGTCAATCGACGAGCAGACAGAATTATGAAGTTAGCCTTTGATAATGTATATAAAGTAGCTAGACAACATAAATGTAGCTTGCGAACAGCAGCGTATATTGTTTCAATCAAAAAAGTAGCAGATACGTCATCATTACGCGGCATTTTTTAAAATAATATCATGAATTTACATAGAGAAGGGTACAAAATTATTTTTATAGCTACCCTTATTCTTGTTTCTGCTATTTACATTTTTGCATTTTTTAATTTAGCGATTTGGCTTCAAGTTTTACTATTTGCTCCATTATTAATACTTTATGTATTAGTGGTTCGGTTTTTTAGAAACCCACCCAGATATGCTGATAAGACACCCGACGGGGTTGTCAGTCCATGTGATGGAAAAGTGGTTGTCATTGAAGAGGTTGAAGAAACGGAATATTTCAAAGAAAAAAGGATACAAATTTCTATTTTTATGTCTCCCTTAAATGTGCATGTGAATAGAAACCCAATTTCGGGTATCGTTGCTTATTTCAAATATCATCCGGGTAAGTATTTAGTAGCTTGGCACCCCAAGTCTAGTACTGAAAATGAGAGAACTACTGCGGTGATCAAGTCAGATCGTGGCGTTGAAGTTCTTTTTAGACAAATTGCAGGAGCAGTAGCACGAAGAATTCGTTGGTATATCAAACCAACCGACCAAGTGACTCAAGGCAACGAGATGGGTTTTATTAAATTTGGTTCACGAGTAGATGTTTTTGTTCCTGTAGGTACGGATATTCAGGTAGCTATTGGTCAAAAAGTAACAGCCGCCGAATCGTTGCTGGGGATATTAAAGTAAACCTTGACCACTCTTGAATACTTAGAAAAACACCTTCCTGCAGCCAAAGCGCAATCTATTATCAACTACCTATCAGCCTGTACATGTACTTTAAAAATTACGCGTCAGAGAAAAACCAAACGTGGCGATTTTCGACAACAGGGTGAAAAACGGTCCATATCTGTAAATCACGACGTCAATTCCTTTCGTTTTTTATTTACATTGACGCACGAATTAGCGCATTTGGAGACGTTCATGCAACATAAAAATAGGGTAAAACCACACGGAAAAGAATGGAAAATCAATTTTAGAAAATTGTATTACGCATTTCATATTGATGAAGAATTTTCAAAAGACGAGCAGATTGAACGGGTAGTTGCTGAAGAATTAAAAAATCCAAGAGCATGTAGCGGCATCGATGTAGGTGTAGAACGAGCTTTTGCGGCTCATGACGAGGAACAAGGAATCTATTTAGAACAATTGCCTGAAGGAGCTTATTTTGTATTTGGCATCCACCACTATCAAAAGATAGAAACACGAAGAACACGGGTAGTTTGCTTAAATTTATCCAACAACAGAAAATACACGATTCATAAAGCTGCAAAAATTGAGTGGGTCAATGCCAAACGGCCCTAGTCAAAATATTCAAAATACAATCTACGACCTTATTTTAGAATAATTTTATTTTAGAGTGATAGTCAGGGATTAAAAGGCTCAAATCGGAAATGATACATCATCATATCATTTACTTTGCTCCGATTTAACGAAAACCATATTGGACAAAATCATTCCATTTTTGGCACTTGACTTTGTCTGGTTTGACACATGAAACAAAACAAATAATTAGAAACGATGGTGAAGGTAACTTTACTGATGCTGGAAAAATAGCTGATGTAATATTTGGAACAGCAAAATGGGTGGATTATGACAATGATGGTGATTTGGATATTTTCTATTCTTCATTAACTAGTAATTCTTATCCCAATGGCTCTGCTCATAATGGTTTTTATAGAAACAACTTATCTTCAAATACTTCAACGGCTTTTGAATTAGATCCTTCAACTACTTCTGATGTAATTCCTCTAGCACTAAGTTCTTTTGATTTCATTGATTACGATAAAGACCGGGATTTAGATTAAGTTATAAATGGCCATAAAGGTGGAAGTTATACAACTGCTTGTGCTTATGTATATGAAAATAAGACTACAAACGTAAATACTATACCCACCGCTCCAACCAATTTAACGCACAATGTGAATGGAGATTCTGTTGTTTTTAATTGGAATAGAGGAACTGATGCTGAAACACATGCCAAGGCACTTTGTTATAACCTAATCATAGGAACCACATCTTACGGTTATGATGTTATGTCATCATACAATGCAGTTGGGGGTACTTGCATGAAGATATCAAAACGAGGTAATGTAGGAAATGATACGACTTGGCACATTAAAGGTCTAGAACCAGGAACATATTATTGGTCGGTTAGCAGTGTAGATAATGGATTTTATGTATCTACACAGTCAACGGATGGAACTTTTGTGGTGGAAAAGACAAATAGTATAAATGATAACTTTTTAAATCAATCTATTAAAATTTTCCCCAATCCTGTAAATGCTACTTAACACCTAGAAGGGATTCCTAACCACAGTTTTGTTCGATTGGTTTCTGTTCACGGAGCGATCATTCAAGAATGGGAAGACGCATCCACCAATACGGTGTTAGATGTATCCAGTGTACCTGCTGGAATGTATTGGATTACTGTTGGCAGCAATGAAAGTATTGAAATTAATCGGAAGCTGATTATTGAGTAATTTAGACGCCCAGATATTACCAAAAAGCCTCATTTTTAATGAGGCTTTTTGTATTATTTAAAAATCTTTAAGAACTCTAGGGAAATTGTTGCGGATTGCTTTCATGCATGAGAGCATAGACCACATCATAGACTTCTTCAGGATTAGATTTTGAAAAGTAATCACCATCAGTCCCATATGCCGGTCTGTGGTCCTGAGAGGTCAGGGTTTTGGGGTCGCTGTCTAAGTAGCGATAACCTCCTTGCTCTTCCAATACCTTTTGCATCATAAATGCCGTTGCTCCTCCTTTTACATCCTCATCCATAAATACCACACGGTTGGTTTTTTTGATGGATTCTACTAGGCTATGGTGGATGTCAAAAGGTAAGATAGATTGCACATCGATGAGTTCTACAGAAATGCCTTTTTCTTGTAGCATAACGATACCCTCTTGGGCTATTCGTACACAACTACCATAGGTAATGAGCGTAACATCTGTTCCTTCTTGGATAATTTCGGGTACACCTACAGGAACGCTTACCTCTTCTAAATTAATCGGTAGCTTTTCTTTTAATCGATAGCCATTCAAACATTCAATAATAATTGCAGGCTCATCCGACTGAATCATGGTATTATAAAATCCAGCGGCTCGAGTCATATCTCGAGGAACTAAAACATGCATACCTCTTACGGCATTCAAAATCATACCCATGGGCGATCCACTGTGCCATATTCCTTCTAGTCGATGTCCTCGTGTTCGAATGATTAAAGGGTATTTTTGACCTCCTTTAGTGCGGTATTGAATCGTAGCGATATCGTCACTCATGATTTGAATACCGTAAAGTAGATAATCCAAGTATTGAATTTCGGCAATAGGTCTCAACCCTCGCAAAGATGCTCCAACGGCTTGCCCTACAATCGTATTTTCACGAATACCCATATCCATTACACGAGTGTCTCCGTGTTTTTCTTGCAGTCCAGAAAATCCTTGATTCACATCGCCTATTTTACCTACATCTTCTCCGAAGGCAATGACTTCAGGATGTTTGGTTAATAAAGCATCAAATGTTCTATTTAAAATTTCAAATCCATTTAATGTCTCACTTTCAGGATGATATTCAGGCTTTACTTCAACAATATTAACGGCTCTTCTATTTGACTCACTCTGAAGATGACTACTATAAATAGTCTGATATTTTTCTAAATATTGAGTATAAAAATGTTCAACTTTTTCGATTGCAGGGTTGCCTACATTTTGACGCATGGTCTTGTGAAGAATTTTAAGTATATCTTTTCTTCCAGCATCCATAATCTCTTTTAGTTCTTGAGCATAATCATCATTCAAAGAAGAAATTATTTCTACAACTTCGTCTAATTCTGTTTTGATTTCACTTCTAAAAGACGCCCATGCTACCTTTTTAGCTTCTTTGACTTGTGTATCTATGTCTTTTTCAAGTTCTGTTAATTTTATGTCCGTGATGATTTTGTTTTCAATCATCCAATTTCTCATCTTAGCAATACAATCATATTCCGTTTCCCAATCCAGTCTTTCTTTTGATTTGTATCGCTCGTGAGAACCGGAGGTGCTGTGACCTTGCGGTTGAGTAACTTCTTTAACATGAATAACTACTGGGGTATGTTTTTCTCTACATACTTCAGATGCTTTTTTATAAGCATTGATAAGCGCTGGATAATCCCAACCATTTACGGTTATAAGTTCGATACCAGTTCCGAATTTATCTGTTTTGAATCCGGATAAAATAGCTGTTAAGTTTTGTTTAGTTGTTTGATGTTTCGCATGCACTGATATTCCGTACTCATCATCCCAAATGCTAATCAGCATAGGCACTTGCATAACTCCAGCTGCATTAATACTTTCCCAGAAGTGTCCTTCAGAGGTACTTGCATTTCCAATAGTTCCCCAAGCTATTTCACGACCTTGGTTAGAAAAATTGGTGTTTTGATGAAGTGCTTCATTCGATTTGTAAATTTTGGATGCAAAAGCCAAACCCAAAACTCGAGGCATTTGACCAGCTGTAGGTGAGATGTCCGAAGAAATATTGATGCGATCCGTTTGGGGTAACCAGTCCCCATGCTCATCAAGCATACGCGTACTAAAATGACCATTCATACTTCTGCCTGCACTGCTTGGCTCATGTTCAACACTAGGATGAGCATATAACTGTGCAAAAAACTTCTGAATATCACTCAATCCTAAAGCGAACATCAACGTTTGGTCTCGGTAGTATCCAGCTCTAAAATCACCATTTTCCATGAATCGAGCCATGGCTAATTGAGCCACTTCTTTTCCGTCTCCAAAAATTCCAAATTTTGCTTTTCCCGTCAGTACTTCTTTTCTACCTATAAGTGAGGCCAAACGACTACTATATGCAACGGAATAATCTTGAATTACTTGATCTATAAAATCAGACTTAGTAATGGATATTTGGTCTTTTACTAGAGGGGCCGTCATAATTTGAGTGGTGCAAAGATAAGTTTTATCTTTTACTAGCCCATTCCCGACTAATGGATAATCTTTTTGATAATCTGTTTTCCGTCGTAAACCATTTTCAGTAGGTAGATACCTGATGGGGTGTTTGATAAATCAAACGAATAATTAAAGCCATTATGTTCTTCTTTGAAAAGGATAGATTTTCCTTGGACATTATGAATTTCTATTGATGTTATCGGAACGCTAGTGTGCAACATGAATACACCATCTGAGGAGGGGTTGGGGTATATGTTTATTGCATTGAGGTTACTTTCAAATATGGATGCAGATCCATCTCCTTTAATCACCAATTGATAACCATCTGTTGTGTCGGGAACTGGAAGTTTAAGAATACCAGCAGTTGCATATGCTGTAGTTGCTATTTTAATATCATAGGTACCAACCTGACTTTGGGTTGGATTTCCTTTTAAACTAATACAGCCTACCGCTTTATAGGTGTAAGTACAATTACTAGGATTGCATGCATAGTAAAAACTGGCCGGCAATCCCAACACATCATTTACTATTACCGAATCAATAGTTGCTGTGAGAGGTGTACCACCAAAAACTACTGCTGTATCTTTAATGGTTAATATTTGAAAACTGAAGTCATAATCTTGTCCTGCATAGGCTGTATCGGGTTGGTCCGGATAAACGCCTGATTGAGTAATGCTATTATCTGGAGTGCAAATTTGTCCAAAAATGGGACCCATTATTAGCACTAAAAGAATCAGTGTTAAGTATATTTTTTTCATTATTGCAAGCTTTAAATACATTTGTGAAGTAACGAATTTATGCTTAAGCGACTATATCTGCAAGGTCTATTCCTGATTTTTACCTTTTTGGGATACACTCAAACGTATGTTTTTAAGGGAGAGTTAAAAAATGAAATGGGCGAACCTATTATTGGAGCACAATTTATTAAACCAAGCTCTTTGAAGATAATTGCACTTTCGAATGATTTAGGTTTTTTTGAATTTTTTTCTGATACAAATGTACTTTTGGTTCAGCAGATAGGGTATTCAAGTAAACGGATCACTTTTAATGATCAATTCATTACGTTAAAAGAAGCTTCAAAACTGCTTAATGCAGTAGTGGTAAGTGAGAATAAAAGAGCAACTCTACTCAAGGAAGCTACAATATCTATGGCTATTATACAGCCTAACTTGATAGAGAACACATCACCCACCAATGCTATTGAAACAATAGAGCGAATCAACGCTGTCCAAATTGTAGATAATCAACCGATCATTCGCGGTGGTAGTGGTTGGAGTTATGGAGCCGGATCGCGAGTTGGTGTTTTAGTAGACGGTGTTCCAATGCTGTCTGGGGATGCTGGTCAGCCACTATGGAATTTTATACCAACCGAAGGTATTTCTGGAGTAGAGATCATTAAAGGTGCTAGTTCCGTTATCTATGGAAGTTCAGCCTTGAACGGGATCATTCATTTAAAAACAAGAAAACCAACTGTAACTCCATATACTCGGGTATCTTTATCGAGTGGATTTTATAGTTTACCTAAAAGACAATCTCTTCATTATCAAGGCAATAAACGGAATACTTTATCTAATATGACAGCGTTTCATTCAGGAATTTATACTGGTCTTGGTGTGTCTGTTGGCTTAAATTTATTGGATGATCAAAGTTATAAGATGAGCGATTACGATAAACGAGGAAGAGTACATTTGGGGCTGCGAAAAACAGCAGCGAAACATCATCTGATATATGGTCTAAATGCTGCTTACCAGGAGGGAAAATCAGGTAGTTTTTTATTGTGGGAATCGTTAGAGCTTGGTTACACTATTGCGGATAGTGTTCCTAACCAAAATCTATCTCAAAGGCTAAGTATTGACCCCTATATTAAATGGCAAAAAGGTAATTTTTCATACATGCTGAATACCCGTTTTTTAACGATAAATAATGACGTTGAAAATGGAGATATAGCAACTGATCAATCCAATGCTTCTACTTTATGGTATGCAGAATTTCAATCCAATTATTCTCCAAAAAATAGTTATCTAAATGTCACTGGCGGTATTGTAGTACTGTCGAGTTATTCTAAATCTCCACTATTTGAAGGAGATCATTACTCTAAAAATTATGCATCGTATATTCAGTTGGACTATCCATGGAAAAAATTACGTTTATCGGGAGGAGGCAGATACGAGCACTTTGTTATGGACAATCGCAGTGAAGGGAAACCCGTTTTTAGGGCAGGATTAAATTATTCCCTTGCAAAGTACACATTTTTAAGATCGAGTTTTGGTCAAGGATATCGATTTCCGAGCATAGCAGAATCATTCATTAAAACGAGTGTGGGTCCAGTAAGTGTTTATCCAAGTAATCAGTTAGTTTCAGAATCGGGTACAAATCTTGAAATTGCAATACAACAAGGATTTAGCATCAATCAAATTCAACTGATGCTGGATGTAGCTTTTTTTCAAACCAGATATCATAATATGATGGAATTTACCTTCGGTCAGTGGGGGCCCATTGAGCCTCCAACGTATGGAGCGGGTTTTAAGACATTGAATACAGGGGAAACTTCCGTTAAAGGAATAGAATCTAATTTACTTTTTGAAGGTTCGTTCAATTCGTTTTCAGTTCAAGGTTTTTTCGGTTACACGTACACTGCCTCAAGAGCTCTTGAACCTACAAGAATGATAGCTCCCAATATTTCTTATAGAAACTCAAGTTCAGACACCACTCAAGATGTACTTAAGTACCGTCCTCGACATTTGGCAAAGGCTGATATAATGGTTCGTTACAAAAAATGGCACATTGGAACTGGAGTCACTTATCAATCAGTGGTGCAAAACATTGATGGTGCTTTTACCTTATTAATTCAAGGAGTTCAAGAGTCGGTGGATCAAGAATTATCCGAGCATTTAGTTTTTAATACTCGAGTGGGGTATGAGATTAATTCTCGCTGGGATTCTAATCTAATTTTTAGTAACATAACCAATAAGGAATATACGATCAGACCAGCAGATATTGCTTCTCCACGTTCCATAAGATTCCAGATTGCCTATACATTGGACAAATCAAAATAGGATGTGTATATTCCTGTAATAAACTAGAATAGATTTGTAATAGCATGAGCATTATTAGAAAACTTGCCAGTGATACTGCTATTTATGGTATACCTAGTATTGTAGGAAGGTTCATCAATTTTATATTGATTTTCTTTTTTGCGGCCTACTTTACCCCTGAATTATTGGCACCTCAAGTAGAATTTTATGCTTACGCTGCATTCTTTTTTGTTGTACTTCCACATGGTATGGAAACGGCCTTTTTTAATTTTTCACGTGAACGGTCTAGGTATAAAGATGTATTTGCTACGGCATTAATATCTGTAGGCGTTGTCGTTTTGTTTTTTATATTGGGAATGATGAGGAATCGAGACGATGTAGCCAATTTTGTCGGTTATCCGCATCAGGTTTCCTATGTGGTTTGGTTCGTTTTCATTTTAGCCCTTGACACATTAAAATCTATTCCATATGCCTTGTTGCGTTTTTTAAATAAATCAAGAAAATTTGCTGCAGTAAAAAGCATAGGTATTCTAACCAATGTGGGTTTAAATATATTTTTTATTGTTTATTACCCTGAAATAGCTGATATTGAAAGAAGTATTGAATATGTTTTTATTGCAAATTTGATTGCTAGCAGTTTGGAGTTGATTTTATTATCCAATGAGATTTGGACCCATTACGGAAAGCCTAATTTTTCTATTTGGAAGCAAATGATAGGGTATTCCTGGCCACTTATTATTCTTGGTTTTGCAGGTATGGTGAATGAGACTTTTGATCGTATTTCAATGAACCAATTACTTCCCGAAGCATCTGCAAAATACGAAATAGGGGTATATGGGACTTTCTATCGACTAAGCATGATTATGACTATTTTTATCCAAGCTTTTCGTTATGCAGCAGAGCCTCTATTTTTCGATCAGGCAGACCAAAAAGATGCGAAGGTTGCTTACGTTGCTATCATGAATTGGTTTGTGTTTGCGTGTGGGTTTATTTTTTTGATAACATCACTTTTTAGTGACGAAATCGCTCACTTATTAATCAAACAGTCTACTTATTTTGACCATCCTGACGCTTTAACTATTGTTCCTATTTTATTGCTTGCCAATTTATTTTTAGGAATATTTTATAATTTAAGTATCTGGTATAAGTTAAATAACAAAACAAAATTAGGTGCAGGAATATCATTGCTGGGTGCAGGAATTACTATTTTTTTATTGTACGTGTATGTGCCCCAATATGGATTCAAAGCAGCAGCATATACCACTTTAATTGTATATTTTATAATGACTTTAATTAGTTATAGTATTGGTCGATATTATTATCCAGTGCCATACAATATTATAGAAATAATCGGGTTGTTAATTATGGCAATTGGTTTTTATATTTTGTCTGAAAATTTATCTTTTAAAGGTTGGTATAACATACTATTAAATATAGTTTTATTGGTAACATACATTACAATAGGTTATACGTTGATTGTTAGAATAAGAAAATCATAAATTTGCCCCATACATGATCCCATTACCCATCATAAATAAAAGTAATAATCCACTGCCATCTTATCAGACTATACAGTCTGCAGGTGTTGATTTATGTGCTTTTATTGAGGAAAAAGTAATACTAAAGCCAAATGAAAGAAAATTAGTAGGTACCGGGTTATATATAGCTTTACCCTCAGGTTTTGAGGCTCAAATACGTCCCCGAAGTGGCTTGGCCTTTACGTATGGTGTAACTATCATCAATAGCCCTGGAACAATCGATGCTGATTATAGGGGCGAAATAAAAATCGCTTTGATTAATCATTCAAATCAGAATTTTGTGATTCAAAATGGCGATCGAATAGCTCAAATGGTAGTTACAAAATATGAACAGATTTCCTTCATATTGGTAGATACGTTGGATGAAACGGAACGTGGTGAAGGTGGTTATGGACATACAGGAATTTAAATAAAGAAAAGAATGAATATTATTATACCGATGGCAGGAATAGGAAAACGAATGAGACCCCATACATTGACTGTTCCCAAGCCCTTGTTGCATGTTGCTGGAAAACCAATCGTACAACGACTGGTAGAAGATATAGTTAAAGTTGTGCATGAAAACATAGAGGAAATTGCCTTTATAATAGGTCCGAGTGAACAATTTTTTGGTAAAGAAATTCAAGCCCACTTATTAAATGTTGCTGATCAATTAGGTGCCAAAGGGAGTATTAATATTCAACATGAAGCTCTAGGCACCGCTCACGCTATCTATCAAGCTAAACAAGCACTGAAAGGCAATGTTATTGTTGCTTTTGCGGATACATTATTTCGTGCTGATTTCAAATTGGATGCAAACGTAGATGGAACCATATGGGTGAAAGAGGTAGAAGACCCAAGAGCATTTGGTGTGGTCCAATTAAATGAAGAAGGCACAATTGTAGACTTTGTAGAAAAACCTGATAATCCAGAATCAAATTTGGCTATAATTGGAATTTATTATTTCAAAGATGGAGCAGCTGTACTTCGAGAAATAGAGTATTTGTTGGATAATGATATTCGAGAAAAAGGGGAATATCAATTAACAAATGTTTTGGATAGCCTTAAGAACCAGGGCTGCAAATTTGTTCCTGGTAAAGTAGAAGAATGGTGGGATTGTGGGAATAAAAATGCCACTATAAACACCAACCAAAGGGTACTGGTTAACAGCAAGGATGAATCTTTGATTTCTGAAACGGTAACCAAGGAAGGTTCAACTATAATTGAGCCATGTTTTATTGGAGAAAATGTTAAACTAGTCAATGCTACGGTGGGACCCTATGTGAGTATTGGGGATCATACGATTATCGAAAATAGCCAAGTTGAAAACACAATTATTTACAGCCATGCTCACATTCAAAATGCACGCATGCATAATTCGATGATTGGTAACTATGTTGAATATGACGGCTCAGCTAAAGAGCTCAGTTTAAGTGATTATTCTACTCAAAAAGATTGAGACAGATAGCCCAAATATTATGTGTTGTAATTTTATTTGGGTCTAGTTGTAAAACAACAGAAAATGTAACGGTCTATCAACCTCTTAGTTTTGAGAAAAAAAGAGCGTTTGAAGACATTTTTTACAAAGCATCTAAGCAAAAGGTTTTAAATAACCAGGAAAAAGCTATGGAGTTATTTTCTAATGCACTCCAATTGAACCCACAAAGTCATGCTTGCATGTATGAGCTATCCCATCTAAATTATGATTTAGATAATTATAGATTATCGCTTCATTTTTCCCAACAAGCAATAAAAAATGCAACGGAGTACAACTATTGGTACTTTGACTTATTGGTTAGATCTTATATAAAATTAGGGCTGTATGAGCAAAGTGCGGAAGTTCTTCTGGATATGACCGCATTAGAACCAAATAATATGTCAAACTACTTGAAAGCTGCCGATGCTTTTAAAAACATAAAAGAATATGATAAAGCCATTGACATATTAGAAAAAATGCAATCATTACATGGTATTGAGCATGAATCAACATGGAAACTAGAAAATATATATTCAATAACAGGACAACATAAAAAAGCTATTGAAGTCTTAGAAAATATAGTTCAAAAATATCCTGACGAAATCAGTTATTTAAGTCGTCTATCGGAAGCATATGATCGTGATGGACAAGAAGAAAAAGTGTTTGAAACTCTCCATAAAATTATTCAAATGGATTCTACTTCAGGAAAAGCAAACATTGCACTATATGTCCTTTACACCTCAAAAAATGAAGCGGATATTGCTTTTGATTATTTAGTCAAATCATTTCGGTCCAACGATATGAGTATGGAGTTAAAGCTTCAAGCAATCAGTCCATTTTTTGAGGGAATTAAATCAAATGAAAAGCAAAGAAATAAGCTCCATAAAATCACAGATATATTGTTAAGTGAATATCCGTCTAATCCAGAAGTATATCTTTTAAAAGCAGATATACATGGTATTTTAGGAGAATATAAAATAGCCAGAAAATGGGCTTATCAAGCTATGGAGTTAGATGCTATGAGTTATTCAATTTGGAAAAAAATTATATTTCTAAACGAGCAATTATATGACACCCAACAACAATTATTTGATGTACAAAAAGCGTTAGGCTTGTATCCTCATGTATCCCATTTATACTTTATAAAAAGCAAGGTACTTTGTGAATTAGATTCTTTTTCACAGGCATTAAGCGTAGCTAAAGAAGGTATAGAAATGGCCTATGACAAAGAAGATAAACTCAATTTACTGGTTGCTCAAGCTAATAGCTATGTTGGTCTTAAATTATTTGAAGAAGCCAAAACTTTGTTTGAACAAGTTTTATTAGCAGACCCGTATCATATTTTAGGATTAAAGAGCTATTCTCTGTCTCTCGCTAATCAAGGTATCCAATTAGATGAGGCATTATTTATGATTGAAAAAGCACTGATTATACAACCTCTATATGCAGATTTAATAGCTACCAAAGCTGCTGTTTTATTCGCTAAAAAAGAGCATATAAATGCCATTAATTTATTAAATAAAGCTATTTCGCTAGCCCCTTTAAATAAGCTATATTATCACCAATTAAAAGCCATTTATATACATACAAGACAGCACGAAAAAGTAGATGAAATCAATCAAAAAATTCATTCTTTCAATGAAGACAACTAATTTAAATCCATATCTTATAGCCACACTTTTATTGATGTTAGGGGCTTGTAGGACAATTCATAAAACAACGGATTTACCGGCAACCCCGGTTAATATTGCTCGTTATTGGGAAAATCAATTTGATTTCGACGATATTCAATTAAGGGGGAAGGCAACCATAACTCAGGACAACAAAAAAAACACGGTATCCATGCACATTAAAATGAAGAAAGACAGCATCGTATGGGCTAAATTTAGTCTATTTGGATTCGGTGTGAATGCACTCATAACACCCGATAGTTTTTTTATGATAAATTCTATTACACAAGAATATATGAAATATGATCATGCTTTTTTGGAACAGTATTTGGGTTTTAAACCGCAGGTAAATCAGCTTCAAAATATGCTGATTGGTAATGCTGCTTTTTCTCAATCATTATATACAGCTTACGATCAAAACAGGATCATTGCTAGAGCTGGCTTAACTAAAAACAGTATACAAATGGACGCACTATTTCATACTCTAGTTTCCGAAATTATCACATCAGACACTACGCGATCAGCATCCATAAGGTATTCCACCTATGAAAAAGTAGGGGAAAACAGTATGTTACCAAAAATATTAATTATCGCTATAAATCAAGCTAGCGAATCATTAAAACTAGAGCTTAATTATCAAAATATAAGTCAAGCTCCTATCCGTGATTTTATCTTTAAAATCCCAACCAACTATAGAAGGAAGTAAGGTAAGAATCATGGTGATTTATACAACGATTGTTTATCCGTTTTAAAAGTAAGATATTAGCCCCAATGAAAGTAGGTGTAATCGGAGCAGGAGTTATGGGTAGAGGAATAGCCCAAGTATCAGCTATGGGAGGGTATGATGTTGTATTATTTGATATTAATCATAGTATGGTTGAAGTGGCTAAAAAAGCTATTAAAAAAAATGTAACTAAAGCAGTAGAGCTTGGTAAAATATCACAGGAAGAAAAAGATAAAAGCTTAAAAAACATTCAATTTACCAATAGCATAGCGGATGTCAAAGTTGATTTAGTAATTGAAGCTATTGTTGAAAAACTAGACGTTAAGACCAATTTATTTAGAGAGTTAGCAGAAATAAATGGGGACAAAACCATCTATGCATCCAACACATCTTCCATTCCACTTACTCAATTAGCTGCTGGTTTTACCTATCCAAGTCAAATGGTAGGTATTCATTTTTTTAACCCTGCACACATTATGAAATTGGTCGAGATCATTCGTGCAGAGCAAACAAGCTCAGTGGTTTTAGAACAAGCTATTTCATATGTTTCATCGGTCAATAAGAAGTATATTATTGCAGCAGACGCACCTGGTTTCATTGTAAATCGGGTAGCTCGTCATTTTTATGTAGAAGGGCTTAAAATACTCGAAGAAAATGTAGCGTCACATGATGTAATAGATGATTTGATTCGTAGTGCCGGTTTTAAAATGGGCCCTTTTGAATTAATGGATTTAATTGGGGTAGAAACCAATTTGTCGGTCACCGAATCTATGTATGCATTATTCAATTATGATTCTAAATTTAGACCCAGTCGTATTCAACAAAAAAAGGTACAGGCAGGATATTTTGGAAGAAAATCTGGCCGAGGTTTTTATTCGTACGAATCATGAAAAAGTTATTTTTCATCGTTTCTTTACTTACTTTTTTGTTCAATTCTTCCTGTAAACCAGATGATCCGTATGATGGGGATTGTTTCATTCCTAGCCCATCGGTAAATATTACCATTAATATGGATTTGCCCTCGTATTTTAACCTTCAAAATATCGGTGAGTATCTAGAAGTAAATCAAGGAAATCGGGGTATATATATCATTCACAATTATGACGATGTGTTTTATGCTATTGAACGAACGTGCCCCCATCAATCTGAAAAAGAATGTGCTCAAGTGATCTATGACGAAACCAACCTTCAGTTGGTTTGCGGTCAGCAAAATGATAATGTTTTCGAACCCTGTTGTGGGTCCATTTATGGGCTTAACAGTCTTTATCTGAGTGGTCCAGCTAGATGCAACTTAAAAACCTACCGATTATCTAGGCAAGGAAATACCTTGTATATTTCCAATTAGATCTGTTATTCCGGAGTCATCAGATGAACAATGTCTTAAACTCATTGTTTTGTGTGAGTAATGATTTCAGAAATTACCGAAATTCAAAAAGATCGAATTATAGAAATGGCCTGGGAGGATCGCACTCCATTTGAGGCCATTGCGTATCAATTTGGTTATACAGAAGCACAAACGATTCAACTCATGCGTAGGGAACTTAAACCAAGTTCATTCAAACTTTGGAGAAAACGAGTCAATAGTGGGGTAAGTCAAAAGCATTTAAAAAAACGCTCTTCAGACATCAATCGATTTAAGTGTACTCGTCAACGAGCGATTTCTAATAACAAAGTGTCGAAACGATAAGCCAACTATTCAACAAGACTCAAAACATTCAACGATTCCATTCTAGTAGAGGCTTTGAGACTCTTATCGAATTTATAGTCTGAGAATCTAGTCAAATCAAATTAATTGGTTCGATAAATCCTATTGAGTAGAGGTGTTGAGATTTTTATCGAATCTTTAGACTATTCTTTAATTATTTTGAAAGACTTATGAATATTTTCGTCTAATTGCATGAAATAAATTCCTTCAGATAAATCTTGAATATTTACAACTGATTCTTCTTTCTCAATCTTTCCTTCAGATATTTTTTGACCAGAAATAGATGTGATAGCATAACGATTTCCAATAAATTCTGAACCTACACTAATGTTTATAGCATCTTTAACTGGGTTAGGATAAACTCTAAATTTTTTTTTAATATTATTATCTTTAGTTATTGAGGATGTTGAGCATTCAATTAATCCATTTATGTCATAGCGAGAAACGAATTGCCAAATCTCTGAGCTAGCATCAATAGTCATATCCCCAAAACTTCCAGGCCAATCATGTCCTCCTCCTATCACCTTTAGTTCCTCCACATAGATGCAACCTGATGCAGTTGACCAAGTATATCGCTCTACAGAGGGGCTTACAGAAATCATGGTAGCAGTTGTATCACAATTATTGTGCGTTGCCCAGTATCTATGTGTTGCCGCTGCGGAGAGATAATATTCAATTCCGCCAAAGGTGATACCATTATATGGAGATGTAAAATCATTCGAGCCAAGTATTGTAAGAACTCCAGTGGGATGCACCGGAGAGCAAAAACTATTTGGATTGGCTTGCATGGTTCTTGCTACTGGAGATATAGCTGCAATTCTGCTAGTGAGTTTACAAGCAAGCTCAAAGGACATATCACCTCCTAATGAATAACCACAAGCATATATTCTATTCTGGTCTATTTGGTAATTACTGGCAATCGTATCTATCAATGAACTAAAAAAGGGCACATCATCAAAAGTGCCTGGGACTTTATTAATCCAGTTGAAAGAGTTCCCATCACTTGGATCTGGGCGTGCCTGAGGATAAACAACAATAAAGTTTGCCGTATCAGCGATAGGACTCATATCTGCGATACCAATATGAGAAGCAATATTGCCACCTCCTCCATGTAAATTAAATAGTAAAGGAAAATTTGTATTTCCATCATAACTTGCAGGAACGTAAATACTATATTCTCTTGTAAGGCCATCATGTTGTATGGTTTTACTGATAAATCCTTGAGCATTTAACATTAAACATGCCACTAAAAAGCTAATGAAAAGTAATGGTTTTAATATGATTTTTCCTTTCATGATAATTTTATAAAGGTAATAAAGATACAAAAACTTGAAAAATTAACAAGTAATTAAAACGTTGAAGTTTTGCACGGTTGTTGCCAATTTGATGCCTGTAAAAAAAAACCTCGCAAACACCAGATATAACGCGCAACTACGGACAAACAAAAAAGCGGAATAGTAAGCTCAAACTCAACTATTCCGCTCTGGTAGAGTCTGTAAGACTATTATCGAATCTTCCTAATTCTTGATCACTTTGATATGCTCCGTTCCTTGTTTTGTAGCAAAACTCGTCCATATATAATTGTATTATTCTTAAGTCGTTCTGTGATATTTGCTTAGCCAATTTCGTTTGAGATTAGCAATTGGTCTTTGTAACAATTGCAGCCTTGACGTGTGCTTAGTTTAGGGGGACTTTGCGGCAATATCAGAGTCTAAATACTGAACACTGGGCCTAACTTATTAAACCTACAAATACCATTTCAACCCTATAGAACAATGATTCCAACTTCGGTTTGGGGTTTCTATAGTGGTTATGTTTAACTCTTTGGCGCTCCCGATAGTTGCTTGCAATCCTAGCCTTGGGGCTGGTCTATACTCCACACCAAGCTGTCCTTGAATAGCAAAAGTCATTTTATAATTGCTCGACACAACATCCTCTATGTCTATAACTGCGTTACTTAGCCTATAAGTTTCATTATCAAAACCTTCTACTGCAAAACTTAAGTCTCTTTGTTTGAAAAAAGTAAGATCAAACCCCACTTTGGCTATCAAGTCCCACTTGTTTTGTGTTTTCGCATAGCCGACAAGAATTGGCAACCCCCAAGACTCCAATTCTTGATTCATATATATAGATGTTCCGAATTTATCTTTATTATCCGTGCTACTAGAGTCTGGCGACAGTTTAATCTTGGCATTTACCTTACCATTTGTGGTTTCCATACTGATGTTATAATTATGATTGCCCATGATCTCTTCTTTATCTTTTGCATAGAGTTCCCCTTTATAAAGATTGGTGAAATAATACTTTCCCTGTGTAGCTCCAGACTCTACTATGAGTCCATTACAGAACTTGGCCCCAACGAGTAGCACTTTGTTATATATAATCTGGTCTTGATATTCAAACTTATATTCGAGCTCAGTCGATTTATTATTTTGGGGATTTGTCTTATATTCTAATTTCTCCAACGCTAATTTTTGAAGGTTAAACTGAACATAAAACTGCTTATTATTTAACTTAACAGGTATATGTTCAATTATATTTTGATTTATTGTTGGGCTATACGTAATAGTCTTATTATCAGCATATTTTGAAAAATAAGTTATTCTTTTAGACACGAGATTTTCAAATTTTGGAATTTGAAAAAGCGATTTGTCAAGATTGGGAAAACCTTCGTTCGTACTGTTTTCTTTGCTGTCATAAGTAAAAGGTTCGTCAGGAGTATTTTTGTTTATAGGCATTCCAACTGCATTGTCCATATCAAAATATTTAGCTGTTTTCTGATTTGAATTAGGACTGGCAAAATTATCTTCTGTTGGAGGTAAATTGTCTTGTCCCGCATAGGTCGGATTGTCATCGGAAACTACTTGGTCCTTAGAATGTATCAAATACTTACTCTTTATTGAACGCAAGCCTGTTCCTAGATTTTCTGTCGGACCATCACTAGCAATGGTCTGTTTTCCATGATCCTCACTAGAAAAATGATAATAAGTATAAGAAATTCCTGCCGCTAGAAAAAATACTACTGCCCATTTTAATAAGCCTGTGAATGGTTTAGACGCCACAGTTATACTATTGCTAGAAGGATTAATACTACCCCATAGAGCTTCTGGGGGACTTTGTTCAAATCCACCAATAGACTCTCTAAGTTGGTCATCTATGTGATTATTTTTATCCTTCATTATATGCTACTGACTTACTTTCCAGCTCTTTTCTTAAGTATGCCCTTGCTCTGTTTAGTTGGCTCTTGGATGTACCTATGCTTATTGACAATGATTCGGCTATTTCCTTGTGAGACCACCCTTCTATGGCATATAGATTGAGAACTGTACGGTACCCTTCTGGTAATTGCTGTATACATCGTAACACTTTTTTCTTATCTATAAAATCGTCATCACTCATATTGTGTTCTATAACACTTTCATATATTTCTTCTTTAAGCGGTAGCACTTTTATCCTCCTCGAGTTTTTACGAATCTGTTGAAGTGCTACGTTTAATATTATCTTTCGTACCCACCCTTCTAAACTGCCTGTATTATTATAATTTTTTAGGGACTTGAAAACTTCTATAAACCCTTCTTGCAAAAACTCCTGAGCTTCGACCTCGCTATGAGCATAGCGTAAACACAAACCATACATCTTAGCCTTAAAGAGATCATAAAATTCAAAATATGAACGTTCCTCATTTCGCAAGCATCCAGCAAGTATTTTTTTTTCTGTTTGTTCTTTACCCTTTCCGTCAGACACTCTAAATGATAATGATAAGGAATGTACGAATAAATGCTGTTTCTTATACTTGTTTTTTAAAATAATAAAATGTAGGAGAAAAATTACCCTCCTACATTAAACTCTCTATGGTGGAATTAGACTCTATGATTATCCCTTACCATCTTTGTCTTTTTTGCCCCAATCCTTGCCATCTTTGTCTCCTTTGTCCCAGTCCTTACCATCTTTGTCTCCTTTGTCCCAATCCTTGTCGTCTTTGTCTCCTTTATCCCAATCCTTGCCATCCTTGTCTCCTTTGTCCCAATCCTTGTCGTCTTTGTCTCCTTTATCGTCTTTGTCTCCTTCTTCGTCCCCATTATTAGAATGTTTTACTTTTTCTATTAAATCGTTAATATCGTCTTTCTGACAAGAGGTAAAAGTAACAGATCCAAAAATGAATAGAATTAAAACTAGTTTGCTGATTGTGTTCATATTATTTATTTTTATGTTTATTTACCTTGAAGTTGATAGAAATTGAAAAAGGTTGCACGAGAATTTAATAAATTTTACAAATGACCTAAAATAGGATGAGATGCAAAGGAGCAAGACTCAGATAGAGTCTATAAGACTGTTATCTAACCTTTAGTCCAAAAATTTAGTCAAACCAAATCTGTTGAATTGATAAATCGCATCGAGCAATATTCTGTTATTTTTTAACCCTAAAAAAGAACATACTGAGGAGTTAATATATTTGAAGCGTGAAAAAAATATTATTAGCGTTTTTTATATCCCTCAACTTAGGTTCGTTTGCTCAAGTAAAAAAGGCAGAGGATGTTTCAGAAACCTTTGTTGGAAGAAGTTTAAATGAACTAGACCGATTTGCAGTCAATATTGGTGAAGAAATTAAGGATTTATTTAGGAAAAATCGTGATTATAAACCATTTACCAATAATCATGAAAAGCCGATTAAATCTCACGTAATACCTCCAAATTATATTGAGACCAAAGCTATTTCATCCACAACTCGGGCTAATTTCACTAAGCTTCAAATTGAAAAAGAGGTGCCTCCTGAGTTATCTTTAAATGTTATGTATCCAAGAATTACGCCAAATAAAGGTTATGTTTCCTTTCAGGTAGGAGATAATAACTACAAGAGATACATCAATGATATAAAAAGAGAAAATATTGAGTACATCAAATTGATATCTCCAGATTCAGCCACTTGTTTTGTTAAAAAATACACGCTACTTCCAAAAAGAGAGGTGAAAAGACATTATTCCTTTGTATTGGATCATAGTGGATCCATGGGGAATGAGCGAGCAAATAAACTTCAAATCGCTATTTTTAATGCAATTAAAAATAATACGCTAAACAATAAAAATGAAAATATTTATTCCATTCATAAATTTGACGGAGAAGGTAATATTGTTCATTTGATTACTTCTAAAATAATTGATGAAATCGAAAAGGCATTACTTCCACCAAAAGGGTTAATAGGATTTGGAAATTCAACTGCCATTAAAGATGCCTTAAATCAAGCAATTGATACTATTGCTAAAGATAAAGAATCTGAATCAAAACTTATTATACTGCTCACTGATGGATATTCCAATACAGATGAAATCCAACTTACATTGACTGATGTAATTAGAAAATCTATTGATAACAATATAAGTATTGCACCAGTAGGTTTTGGCAGCAATGTAGATGATGATTATTTGCGTCAAATTGCATACTTTGCTGGAGGGAATATGTACAAAATATATCATGAGAATGAATTCGATCAATTTTTTAAAAATGTATTTTTAGATATCAACTTAAATTACGAGATTGCATTTTCGCCGTGTAAATTTGGTAATGAACTTACAATTGAACTAAAACTCAAAGTCCTAGAAACGCCTCTTGTTGGTCATACTTTTTTTGCCACACCAATTAAATCAGGCTATACCATAGATTTAAATATATTGTTTGACCCAGCAAGCAGTAAGGTAGATAAAGACATGTATGGTGAAAATTTAGACCAAGTTTTTCAATTACTAAAATCTAGATCTGATTTGAGTATCATAATTGCAGGTCATACCGATAAGGTTGGACGCGAAAGCTATAATAAAGAGTTGTCTCTTAAGCGAGCAGAGGCAGTAAAAAGATATTTTGTTAATCTTGGTATAAATGAAAATAGAATAGAGACAAAAGGGTTTGGATGGTCGATGCCTGCTTACCCTTATATCAATGGTGAAAATGAAAATGCCCTAAACAGGAGAATTACACTGAAAATCAAATAACTTGTAATGATAAATCTTACATAAATAATAGTGGTTCGAGAAAAAACACTTTATCGAACCCAAAATCAAAATGTATTTATTGAGTACATCCAAGACATAACGGGCAACTACGGACAAACAAAAAAGCGGAATATTAAAAAATTCAACTATTCCGCTCTGGTAGCCTCGCCAGGAATCGAACCTGGATCTAATGTTTAGGAAACATCTATTCTATCCATTGAACTACGAGGCCAAATAAAAACCACGCCATTCAAAACTTATGAAACCAAACTTCCTGCGCTGATTTTTTCATCTGGACTTAAAAATCGAAGTTTTCCTGTCTCATCTTCAGCCATGAGTATCATTCCATTGCTCTCTATTCCTTTCAATGTTCGAGGTGCTAAATTTGCTAAGTAAGTGACTTGCCTTCCTATTATCTCTTCTGCAGAAAAATGCTCAGCGATACCACTCACTACCGTTCGCTTTTCTGAACCTACATCTAAAGTAATTTGTAATAAACGATCTGCTTTTTTTACTTTTTCTGCAGCTATAATGGTGGCTATTCGTATATCTAATTTGGTAAAATCGTCGTATTGTATCATGGGTTTAAATGGCTTTGTGAGAGCTACTTCTTTGTCTTGTTCTGGTTCAGTATCCTCAACATCTTCTAGTTTTGAGATCTGATGTAGTATATCGTTATCATCTATTTTTTCAAATAGCAAAATAGGCTCACCTATACTATGTCCTGAAATTAGATTTTCCTGATAGGATGTCAATTGTAATAAGTGTAATATCTTTTGTGCTGTTTGTGGAAGGAATACTTGTCCATATTGACCCAGTGTGTGTACAATCTGAAGGCAAGTAACCATACAATCAGCTACCTTTTGGTGACTTGAATCGTCCTTCATGAGTTTCCAAGGTGCGGTATCTTGAAGGTATTTGTTCCCATATCGAGCAATTTCCATGTACGCTTCCAACCCCTGCCGTTGGTTGAATTGATCCAGTGCTTGCGTTATCTTTTCTGAAAAATTGGGTAAGTCCTCTGCAATATGTCCTTGTGGCACTGCTCCCGCATAATATTTGTGGGTCAAGACAAGCACTCGATTGACAAAATTGCCCAAAATAGCAACCAGTTCATTATTTATTTTGGCTTGAAAATCTCTCCAAGTAAAATCAGCATCTTTAGTTTCGGGCAATATTGAATTTAAAACATAACGTAGTTCGTCTGTTTTTTCTGGAAAGTCAATCAAATACTCGTGCAACCAGATGGCATGATTTCTACTGGTCGATATTTTATCACCTTCTAAATTTAGGAATTCATTAGCAGGTACATGTGTAGGTAAATTGTATCCACCATGGGCATAAAGCATTGCTGGAAAAATAATAGTGTGAAAAACAATATTATCCTTTCCTAAGAAATGAATGATTTCAGTTTCAGGATCTTTCCACCAGGTAGTCCAATCTCCACCAACAGCCTCTTTGGTAGCGGTAATGTAACCAATAGGGGCATCAAACCAAACGTACATGACTTTATGGCTTACCCCTTCAATGGGAACAGGCACACCCCAATCCAAATCACGCGTCATGGCTCGTGGCTTTAAACCGTCTGTAAGCCAGCTGTTGCATTGTCCAAATACACTGGATTTCCACGTATTTTTTTTGGTAGCTACCCAATCATTTAAAAAGTCCTTTTGGATTTGATCCAGTGGAAGATACCAATTCTTTGTTTCTTTTCGAACAGGAGTATTTCCCGTAAGTGCTGATTTTGGATGAATAAGTTCCAATGGGTTACTGGTTCGTCCGCATTGTTCACATTGATCTCCATAGGCATTTTCGTAGGAACATGTAGGACAAGTACCTATAATATATCGGTCTGCTAAAAATTGTTGTGACTCTTCATCATACAATTGTTCTGCTGTCTTTTCCTCAAAAACACCTTGCTGATATAGTGTTTTGAAAAAGTCTTGAGCCGTTTTATGGTGTAGCGAATTTGTGGTTCTACTGAATTGATCAAAATGAATGCCAAAGGCGTACAAACTTTGACTTATACGTGTATGATTTTCATCGACGACTTCTTGTGGAGTTTTATGTTCGTTCTTTGCCTTCAGTGTTATAGGAACTCCATGTTCGTCGGTCCCACATACAAAAAGTACATCTTCTCCCTTCATTTTTAAATAGCGATAATGGATGTCAGACGGAAGAAAACATCCTGCTAAATGACCAATATGAATAGGACCATTGGCATAGGGAAGGGCACAAGTAATTAGATGTCTTTTCGGCATGGTGGAGCAAAAATAACAGAAAGCCTAACTCATTAAGTAAGAAATTTAGGGTTTTGTCTTAGATATTCGGGTGATGATCGGATGTAAAACTACGGCACACAGAATAATTGTTGTCCCAATATAAAAATCAGCATTTAGGATAGCATCTTCGTTCAGAATCCATATAGACAATAGGATGCCATATACAGGTTCTAGGTTGATGCTGAGATTGGAGATAAAGGCAGAGAGCACCTTTAAGGAATTGATGGCCAATGCAAAAGCTAAACTTGTACATAAAAGACCCAACAAAATCAGCCATAACCAATCATCTCCGTGAGGCATCCAATGGGTTTGTGGCATATAGGTTTGTATCAATGGGTATGCCATCGAAATACATAAAAATCCAGACGACAATTCAATCGTAGTAACCGACAAGGTATTCTGATTGGCAATATATTTTTTATTTAAAGTAGAGAATAATGCGGCTAAAAATGCTGAAATAATGCCTACGATAATGGCTAAATAGTATTGGGTGCCTACACCGCTTAGAAAATATATTCCAACAATGACGATTAACCCTAATACGAGCTCTATCCACTGAAATTTGGATTTTGTAATTACAGGTTCAAGGATTGATGTAAATAAAGATGCAGTAGCTAAACATGCTAGGGTTACGGAAGCACTTTGACCAATTTTTATACTTCCGTAAAAGGTTAGCCAATGCAAGGCTACGAGAACACCAATACCGCTAAATTTTAATAAATTAGAAACAGAAATAGTTCGAATTCCACGAAAAACACCAGGTATGAAAATCAGACCAAGTACCGCAATCCATAAACGATTCCAGACTAAGGCTGTTTGCTCCAGAGTAATAAGTTTGCCCAGTATGGCCGTAAAACCAAATAAAAATACAGCAATGTGAAGTTGAATATATGCTTTATTTTTAGTGATTTTTTGTGGCACCGTATAGCAATGGTAAGGGATTATATTATGAAAGGCATGGGATAATAAAAAACCCAGCAATTAGCTGGGTTCGGTTTTTTTAATATAGATTACCAATCGTCATCGTCGACAAATGGAACAGCAGCACAACTTGCTTTTAAATCATCAATAAACGTATTCATGTGGTTATTACAAGCTATAAGTATGCGATCATTTCCACGTGCATTTTTCTTAGCAGCCATGTAATATTCCATGTAAGTCACGTCATCTGCTTTACCTCCTATATTTTTAGATACATGCACAAAGTTGTTGAACTTATAACGATACCGCTCGTCTTTGAATCGTAGTTCCATATCAAATTTGATAACTCCAGCATCTACTTTTTGGAATTCATTTAATTGAACGGCTAAAGGCATGTGAACATAGGCTTTAATCGTTTGTCCTTCCTTACCGTCAGGATCAATACCAGCAGCATCAATCATAGCCTTAGCTTCGCGTTTACCAAATTTATTTTGCATCCACACGAGGGCTCTTTGATATAGTGAATCAGACGAAGAGTAATCTTCTCCTCCAAGATCTAAAAATCGATCAGGAACAATCACCTCAACAATTTCCATGTAGGTAATAAGTTGACTTGTACTATCATAGGGCATGCTAATAAATCGTTCATAAGGTCTTGCTTTCACTTCTGGTCTAGATGAACGAACATAATCGCCTCCTCCTCCATAATTAAAACTTCCACCATCATCAGACCACGCATTTTCTGCATCATCAATCCATGCGTCTTGTCCATCCGTATCATTGTCAGTTACATCATCGCCCCATGAGTTATCATCTTGATTTCCCCATCCATCTTCTTGGTCATCCCAAGATTGTGCTTGAATAGCTACGAATGAAAAGCTAACGGCACTAAGTAGTAATAAAAATCGTTTCATTTTAATATTATTTCAACAGTAATTTATCCTAACGTACATCAATTTTTTGTACAAAGTCAACGAAAATAATCTTTTTTTATTTTTACATTATCAATTAATTGTCATGTGCGTGTCTTATTTTAAAGAAATAGCTATGAATTTGTCATTAAGTTTGACCAAATTTGCCTCCATAAAAAATTGAATAATAAGCCATGAAAAAAATATATATGCTTGCCTTTCTAGTACTCATTATTTTCTGGGGATGTAAAGAAGATAAAAATACAGACTATATACTGAGCAAAGACCACCACTCGTACGCTAATTTTAACGATGTGAGGGTAAATCATCTTTCCTTAGATCTGACTGTTGATTTTAACCAACAAATATTAAAAGGTAAAGTAGATCTTACGCTTGATCATTTTACAGATGCTACGGTATTGATTTTAGATACCCGAAAGCTAGTTATAAATAAAGTTTTGGCCGACGGAAAAGAAACTTCATTTTCATTAGGTGAGGAGCATACTATATTTGGTCAACCATTGTCTATTACCATTAGTAAGTCTACTCAAGTTGTATCGATATATTATGCAACCAGTCCTGATGCTGACGCTCTACAGTGGCTTACTCCTGAGCAAACGCTAGGAAAAAAACATCCTTTTTTGTTTAGTCAGTCTCAGGCTATTTTAGCGAGAACATGGATTCCCTGTCAAGATGGACCAGGTGTAAAATTCACCTATGACGCTACGATCAAAACAGACCCCCATTTAATGGCACTTATGAGTGCCACAAATGGCACCCAAAAGCAATCAGATGGGATCTATAAATTTACTATGAAACAACCCATCTCGTCCTACTTACTGGCTTTAACGGTAGGCGATTTATCCTTCGCATCTACGGGAAGAAATTCAGGGGTATATGCCGAGCCAGCCATGCTCGAAAAATCGGTATGGGAACTCAATACCATGCAGAGTATGATAGATAGTGCAGAGCAATTATATGGTCCCTATGCTTGGGAGCGCTATGATGTGGTTGTTCTGCCTCCTAGTTTCCCTTTTGGAGGTATGGAAAATCCCCGATTAACCTTTGCTACACCTACCATTATAGCTGGCGACCGAAGTTTAGTTGCTCTTATTGCCCATGAATTAGCACACAGCTGGAGCGGCAACTTGGTCACCAATGAAACCTGGAACGACTTCTGGCTCAATGAAGGATTCACCGTTTACTTCGAGCAAAGAATTATGGAAAAGATTTTTGGCAAGCCCTATGAGGAAATGCTAACCAAACTAGGCATGGGCGAACTCAAAGCTACGCTTCAAGAGTTGGAAGAGGAGGGTAAACTAGCGGATACTCATTTATATTTAGACTTGGATGGTAGAGATCCCGATGATGGCTTAACAGATGTAGCTTATGAAAAGGGTCGATTTTTTTTACAAAAAGTAGAATCGGTTGTGGGCAGAAATCGATTTGATGTCTTCCTCAAGAAATATTTTGAAGAGTTTAGGTTCAAAACCATGAATACGGAGCGATTTGTAACCTATTTAAAAACGCACTTATTAACGTCCAAAGAAGCAGCAAATATTCATATTCAAGCATGGGTATATGGACCCGGATTGCCAGACAATGCCCTTATCCCTTATTCTCAAGAATTAGACCGTGTAGAGGAGGCTATAGCTGGATTTAATAATAATCAATTGGCTGCATCAGAGATGAATACAACGGGATATACCACCCACCACTGGTTATATTTTTTACGGGGACTCAAAAATCTGGATTCTACCAAGATGGCGGACTTGGATGAAGTATATCATTTTACAGAAACAGGCAATAGTGAAGTAGCCTGTGATTGGTACAAGCATTGTATTGAACAAAATTATATGCCAGGGTTTCCAGCTATGCGTGAATTTTTAATTCGTGTAGGAAGAAGGAAATTCTTAACACCACTCTATACCCGATTGGCAAAAGATCCTGTTCATAAAGCCTGGGCAAAAGAGGTATATTCCGTTGCCAAAAAAGGGTATCATTCCGTGAGTTACAATACCATTGACCAAATATTGAATTAAGTTAAAATACGCTGATTTTAGCTGTTAAAATTGTTTGGGGAATTCAAAATGCAAACTAACTTTGCACTTGCTTTTATAAGCAGGGCCTATAGCTCAGTTGGTTAGAGCACCTGACTCATAATCAGGTGGTCCCTGGTTCGAGCCCAGGTGGGCCCACTACATCACAATTAAGGGGTTGCAGTATTGCAGCCCCTTTTGTTTTAGGGTTTTGGAGACTCCTTTTGCGGGGAATTAAGGTATCATTTACAAAAATATTTGACGGATAAATAAGCTATATGTATTGCTTTACATTAAATATCAGTAAGTTAGAGTTTATATTACAGCAAAAATAATTGAATTAATGGCTATTTTCAGATAAGGAATCCAAGAATGCTTCGGCTATTTGAAGATGGTTGTCCATCGTAGGTCCTGCCATTTTACGGGCTACACTGACCATCATACTCATTCGTCTGTTTTTGGCAAATTCTTCTTGATTTACATGGATAAATCGCCAGTATAATGCGTTCCAAATTTCGCACCAATCGCCTTTCTTATAATCACTCATTTTGAGGATGTAGTTACTTCCACTGCAATAGGGTTTAGTAGTCATGAGTCCTCCATCTGCATATTGGGTCATTCCATAGACATTGGGTACCATCACCCAGTCATAGGCATCAACATACATTTCCATAAACCAGCGGTACACGTCATTGGGATCGAATTCACATAACATCATAAAATTACCCAATATCATTAATCGTTCAATGTGATGCGAATAGCCTGTTTTTAAGAGCTTTTTTATGGTATTATCTACAGGTATAATACCCGTTTCACCGGTCCAAAATTGCTTTGGAATTTTGCGTGTATACCCCAAGTGGTTGGTGGTTCGTTGTTGGACACCTTCCAAGGTATATATGCCACGAATAAATTCTCGCCACCCTAAAATCTGTCTTATGAATCCCTCTAAACTATTTATTGGAATAGCATATTTTGTTTGGGCTTGTAAGGCTGCATGAATGATTTGTTTTGGGCATAATAATCCAATATTTAACATAGGAGTGAGTACTGAATGCCAGAGCCAGTTTTCGTCATGTACCATGGCATCCTCATATACCCCAAATAAGGCAAATCGCTGTTCTATAAATTGCTGTAAATGGGCTTCGGCTTCTTGATGGGTGGTGGGGTAGTAGAAGGGATCTAGTTTGCCATAATGGTGGTTAAAATGATGGGTGACATAGTCTTGAGCTTCACTTACCCATGCATTAGCTGGAGGGGTGGTGTAGATTGGGATGGTTGTGTCTTTGGGTACCTTTTTTCGATTTTCTGCATCAAAACTCCACTTACCACCGAGCGGTTTTCCTTCATGATCTAACAATAGATTAAATTTTTTACGGGATGCAACATAAAAACTAGCCATCAGATAGTTTTTCTGCTGACTTAACAAGGTTTTTACTTCTTCTTGCGTATTGATGAAGTTTGGATTATCATAGGCGACTAACTTGTTTGAATATTTTTTTGCATAGCGTTTTATCCTTCGTTCTAAAAGATAATCATCGGGAATGTAATACTGTATTTCATCGTTGGCGTGCTGTTTTAGAATAGCCGAAAGCGAGGGTGAGTGGATAGATTCAAGGTAGTTTACTTCGGTTTTATCAGCAATAGAGTGGGCATAATATTGCATGCTAGCCCTATGTAAAACTAGTTTTTGTTTATGAAAGGTGTATTGGTTGAAATAGAGATCATCTTCGATGAGATATACCCGTTCGCAAGCCTCAACGAGTGGAGATTCTCGATACAATTGATGTGGAAAAAGAAGTCCTATTTTTTTCATATGATGATGATTCCTTCTTGGGGATTACCTACTTCCCTGTGTTTTTTTTGTTGATGTCGTTGACCAATGAGTAGGGCGATTAAAGCATCTACTTGATGCCAATTATCGGGAGAGTGTTGGAGTTGAAATGGGTGTGTTTCATGCAAATCATCTAAAAACAGGTCCATGTTATTTTTATAATGTAAACTCCCTATTCGCTCGGATTGAAAAAAAGCAGGATAAACCTCATGAAAAATTAGGGATGATAAATCATGTTTTAATTGCATGGCTCGTGCAGTTAATCCACCCAAGAAAAGAGGAGACATGGCTTTGGTTAGTTGATCACATTTGCGATAATGGAAATTATCACCAAGACCAGAAAAGGCTAAAGGCAAACTTAACGGCGCATCTAAGTATACAACATCGGATTTTAGATCGAGAAGTTGCGCTTGAAGCCAAGTATCGGTATGCTTTTTTTGGGGTATTTGAATCAAGTGTACGCGATGTTCTTCCTTGTGGGCAATGACCGTGTTTCCACTGGTTTGTGCACCATAATCTATGCCTACTATTTTAACCATAGTCTTCTGTATTCTCCATTAGGATCATACCTTTCGGCCTGCCCTACAGTATTAAATTTTCTAAAAGGACGGGGATCATGCCCTACACCGGCGATATACATCCAATTTCCCCAATTACTAGCTGGATCATAGTCTATCAACAGATGCTCCATCCATGCGGCTCCCCACTGCCAGTTTACATGAAGGTCGTGCACGAGATAACTGGCTACATTTTGCCTCCCTCGATTACTCATCCAACCGGTAGTTTTTAATTCCTCCATATTCGCATCAACCAAGTCATCTCCCGTTTGACCATGGGCCCATTTCCAGAATTTTTTTTCATGGTTTTGTAAGGTTAATGGCCTGTTTTGGATACCACCCTTTTTAAAAAATGCAGCTCCGTGACGTTGCAACTGCAGTTGAAAAAAATCACGCCACAATAATTCAAAAAACAACCAATAGGTAGACTCATTGGATGTAACGGTCATTTCATAATCGCGAATAAAATGATAGACCATTCGGGCTGAAATATTGCCGTTGGCTAGCCATGGACTTAGTCTACTGCTATAATCTTGTCCTATCATGCCATTACGTGTTTCTTTATATCTGGAGAGTCCTTGCTGCTTGTAAAAATAGGTGGCAATGCGTTTCAAGGCAGCTTTTTCTCCGCCTTGCATGGCAGAAGAAATTGTTGATTCGGGAAGCTCTGGGATTGAAAAAGGGACTTGGTAAACGGCATGATTTTCAATTTTTTTCCGGAATGCTGTAAACATGGGGGGCATTTGTGCTACTGAAAAAGGTAAATCTGCGGGATTTACCAACGTGAAATCCTGAAACGAAATAGAATCTTTGAAGAGTGACTGTACCTTTTTTTCAATAGTCAACTCCTCTGTACCACATGACTTTTGATAGGTGAGTATATCAGCTTGTAGTAAATCAGAAGCCATCAATTCATCAATAGTTTTAAAAATATGCAGCTGAATATTCTGTTTTTTGAGTGTTTTTTGAAGTGCGTCAAGTGATTCTTGTAGGAATGTTTTTCTGTGTTTATGAATGAGGGGAAACCCTAATGGATGTTCCATATTTGATTTCGGGTCTTCGATAAAAAAACACGTCAGCGATTTGGTTACTTGGAGTCGTGAAATGATTTCATGATCATCAGTACGTTGGTCTTTCCTATACCAATGTACTACTTTTTTATGATTTATTTTTTCGGCAACGTTCACTACAGTATTTTACATCATTCCAATTTTTTTCCCATTTCTTACGCCAATTGAAGGGTAGATTGCAGGTGACACAAATTTTTGATGGGAGGTTTATTTTCTTGTGCATGGATTAAGTTGGAGTCCGCTATCCATTGGATAAAGCGCTCATTCCACCATCTACGCCCATAATCTGTCCACTGATCCATCGTGCTTTATCACTGATTAAAAAGTGGGCCATATTTGCGATATCATCAGATTTTCCAATGGTCTTCAAAGGGTGGCGTTGTTCTGCACCTTCCCTTTGTTTGTCATTGCGAAGTAGTTTTTCAGCCAATGGTGTATCGGTTAGACTTGGTGCGATGCAATTCACGCGAATACTGGGAGCAAATTCGGCAGCAAGTGCTCGAGTAAGGCCTTCAACAGCACCTTTTGCACCAGCTATACTACTGTGAAAATGCATGCCTTTCTGAACTGCAACGGTACTAAATAAGGTAATACTTGCTTGAGTCGCTTCTTTCAGGTTGGGCAAATAATGTTTAATTGTTTTTACAGCCCCAAGATAATTTATGGTTAGATCGTGTTGAAAATCCGAAATCTTCAAACCCCGGAACGGCTTTAAATTTATACTACCTGGACAATAGACCAATGCATCTATAGCCCCATCAACGGCAGGAAATTTAGGTTCTTCTTCGGAGATATCTACTCCTCCTTGATTTCTACTAATTAGTATGGTATCTGCCCCTTCGGCAGTCAATAATTCATTAAGTGAATGACCAATACCGGTATTTCCTCCTACAATAAGAATGCGTTTTCTCATAGTATACATAACACGGTTTGAGTATTTTGGTTTAGGTGAACAATTGTCAGCGCTTAACGTTTTTACTCAAAGCGTTGGTTAAGAAAAAAATAAATATTGTTTGGTTCAAGAGGGATTTACGTTTATCAGACCATGAACCCTTACATAGAGCTGCAGCGGATTCCATACCAGTTCTTCTCATTTATATCTTAGACTCTCAATACATCCAAAACCCGCACTACGCTGAGCGACATTGGCAATTTGTTAAAGATAGTTTGAAAGACATTGCTAAATGCTTGAAAAAGGCGGGGCATTCACTTAGTGTTTTAGAAGGAGATACACTTGCTATTTTAAAACAAATCAGCGATAATTTTGATATTCAATCTATTTTCTCATACCAAGAAACAGGATTAAATTTTTCTTACACTATTGATAAATCGATTAAAAAATGGGTAAGCTATAAAAGAATAAGCTGGTATGAATTTCAACAAAACGGTGTCATTCGTGGATTGAAAAATAGAATAGATTGGGTAAAAAACTGGTATACTTTTATGCATGAACAAATAGCTGTTTTGGATTTTCATCAATTTGAATCAGTTTCTTGGAAACCAAACCAATACCAACCTGAGTATTTTATTAAACTAGCACATAATTCGGCTATTCAAGCTGGCGGTGAGTTACAAGCTATGGCAACACTTCACGATTTTATTCAGAACCGTTCAAAAGAATATCTGTACCTGATTTCAAAACCGCTAGAAAGTAGATCTTCATGCAGTCGTTTGTCACCGTTTATAGCATGGGGTAATATCAGCGTGAGAACGGTTTATCAACATGCTTTTAATGCTAAAAAGAATGGCAACAAAAAGAATTTGAATGCATTTATGTCCCGATTACGATGGCATTGTCATTTTATTCAAAAATTTGAACAAGAGGTTGAAATGGAATATTTACCTCAAAATAAAGCGTATACTTCATTTGTATTATTACGTAATGCTACTCATATTGAACGATGGGAAACTGGAAATACGGGTATTCCGCTGGTTGATGCGTGTATGCGATGTGTTTGTGAAACAGGCTATTTGAATTTTAGAATGCGTGCTTTGCTGGTTTCTTTTCTGACCCACGCATTACTTCAAAATTGGGATGATGGTATCGTTTTTTTAGCCAGACAATTTACCGATTTTGAACCGGGAATACATTATTCACAGTTTCAAATGCAAGCTTCTGTAACAGGGATAAATACCATTCGAATTTACAATCCAATTAAACAATCTAAGGAACACGACCCTCAAGGTATTTTCATTAAAAAGTGGCTACCAGAACTCGCAGAATTTCCAGTTGAACATATTCATGAACCATGGAAGGTAAACGATTTTGAGCGACAATTATGGGGAATAAAAACGTCATACCCGCCTCCTATAATTGATATCGGTGAAGCTTTAAAAAAAGCACGTAAAGAGCTTTGGTCCGCAAAAGGGTCTGAGGCTGTTAAAGCAGGAAAAAAAGAGGTATTACAAATCCATACCATACCAGGTCGTAAAAAGCACTAATCTAATTTAAGTCTTCAATAATCTGCAATGCTTCATAAATGTATGGGTCCTTCTCTACACTACTAATCCAATCAGCATTTCGCTTTTTACGGGATTCTTCAGCATTAATTTCAACTAAATCAGACGGAACGTTTGAAATTTCAAATGAGGGTATTTTATCCTTGCCCATTTGTTCAAACTTTTCTCCCTCTTTCTTTTCTTTGATTTCTTCAGCTTCATAGGTAGATAATTTCAAGGGAAAAGAAGTATTCTCTCGTTGTTCTTCCCATCGTTTTGCATTCTCTTCAATGAGATTGAAGGTTGAGTTATTTTGAATTCTTAGTTGACTTTTTTTAATCACTTTGTCAGACACAGCGGTTTTTATTTTATCATATTTCACACCATTAATTTGGTCCCAAGATAGTGGATATTCGTGCTCTTTTTCTCCTGTTTCAAGATACATGTAGTTGTCAGGAAGGATGACATCAGATTGCACCCCTTTTAATTGAGTGGCATCACCATTGATTCTATAAAATTTTTGTATGGTTAGTTTGATGCTACCTAAATCAGGAATATCCTTATCTCGTAATGTTCGGTTTAAGGGTAAAAAACGTTGAACAGTCCCCTTACCATGGGTTGATTTTGAGCCAATGATGATTGCCCGTTCGTAATCTTGCATAGCAGCGGCCATAATCTCAGACGCAGAAGCACTGAATTCATTGACCATAATCACAAGAGCACCTTCCCATTCTGCGCCAGGATATCGATCTTCTAAAATTTGAGCAGGACGCCCTTTCTCTTTAACTTGCACTATAGGTCCTTGATCTATAAATAGTCCACCCATTTTAACAACATCGTCCAATGATCCACCGCCATTATTTCTTAAATCTAGAATAATTCCCAAAACATTTTCAGTTTTCAGTTTTTCAATTTCAGTTTTCACATCCTTCCAACTAAATCGTCCTCTAGGATTTTGAAAATCAGCATAAAAACTGGGCAAATAAATGTATCCTGATTTTACACGATCTTGATCATGAATGATCAATGATTTAGCATACGTTTCTTCTAAAACCACTATATCTCGGGTAATGGTGATATTTTTTTCACTACCATCGGGCTTGCGAACAGTTAAGGTAACTTTAGAACCTTTGGGTCCACGAATGATTTTCACAGCATCACTAATTCTCCAATCGATAATGTCAACAGCCTCTTCACCTTCTTGAGCTACCTTGAGTATTAAGTCATTGGTTTTTAATTCACCTTGAAGAGAGGATGGTCCTCCAGGAATAACATTTGTAATTTTAATATATCCATCTTTTTCTTGAAGTTGAGCACCAATACCTTCTAATCGACCAGACATTTGGATGTCAAAATCCTCTTTTTGTTCTGGAGGGAAATAATTGGTATGGGGATCATAAACAGATGTAATGCTGTTTACATACATGGCCAAGCGATCTTGTCGATCGAGCCTTTTTAGTCTTTTGTACCAATCCCGGTGTGTTTTCAAAACACTTCTTTGAGCCATAGCTTGTAGGGTATCCATTGATTTTGGAATAAATGATGTATCAGCGTTGGAAAGTGATTTTTCTTGTGCTTTTTGATCGGCATACAAGCGTGTCAGTACACTATATTTTAAATATTTTCTCCACCGTTCTTTAAGTTCTTTTTCGTTTTTAACATAGGGAATATCCTCGCTAAAATCGACCATTTCATCTTTGTCAAAATTCATGGGTTGCCCAAGAATTTCCTCAAAAAAACGTTCAGTTAACGCTGTTCTTTCTTCAATAATCTCTAACGATGCGTTAAAAAATTGGTATGTTCCATTAATAATTTCATCATCTATAGTAGTCTTATAGGGTTCCATTTCATCTAAATCAGACTGTATCAACAATCGTTTATTTGCATCTATATTATCTATATATAGCTGGTATGCTTTTTTAGAAAAGTTGTCGTCAATTTCAACGGGATCATAATGCGCATTTTGCAAATTCATATTAATTGCCCGAAGAAGAATATCTTCACCAAGGTTTTGCCCTTTTAAGAAGAACCCAAATACGATAAAAACGATCGGACCAAATACAAAAAATACGTTTTTTAATTTCATGATTTAACTTTATGTCACATAAATATCGATTCAAACTAACGATAATATGGGTTACTTATTTTATAATGGCACTAAAGTACTATTTAATTTTAGAGATATGTGAATCTCCTTAATATAATAGTTAGCGAAAAAGAAGTCTCTGAAAATTGGAAAGCAGACGCCTTTTCTAATACATTTCGAATGAAGAGAAGAAAAATGATGCCTCTCCAGCAGCATTCTCATCACTATCGCTTCCGTGTATTGCATTTGCATCAATAGATTTGGCGTATTTCTGCCGAATAGTACCTACTTCAGCTTCCTCAGGATTGGTAGCTCCAATTAATTTTCTAAAATCGGATACGGCATTTTCTTTGGTTAAAACAGCAGCAACTATAGGTCCAGAGGTCATGAATGCAACCAAATCATTAAAAAAAGGTCTTTCTTTATGGATACCGTAGAAGGCTTCTGCTTTTTGTTTTGAGAGGTGAATATATTTCATGGCCTTGATACCAAATCCTACAGCGATGATGTCATCAATTATTTTACCAGTGTGCCCGTTAGCAACGGCATCTGGTTTTATCATTGTAAATGTGATGTTAGACATTTGTTATTTTATTTAAAAGGTGCGCAAAAATAGAAATATCCGCTTCTTTTTGCGAGTTTTGTTGCAAATAATACGACGTGCAAGATACCATTCAACACAATCTCGAAGATTTAATTCAGGCTTCAGGTAGGATAATCATTACATCTCATTTCAAACCTGATGGTGATGCAATGGGTTCAAGCCTTGGGTTATATCACTACCTCAAAAGTGCAGGTATTGAGTCCAAAGTAATTGTGCCTTCTGATTATGCTGATTTTTTACATTGGATGCCAGGGAATAATAAAGTCCTAATTTATGAGGAAGATGAAATTCAATGTAATATTGAGATTGCCCATGCTGATTTTATTTTTTGTTTGGATTTCAATGCTCTTCATAGAATTAATGTCATGGGTGAGCACGTAGAGGCAAGTTCTGCCCGGTGTATTCTGATAGATCATCATCAAGATCCGCATGACTTTGATGATGAACGTTTTATTGAAATAGGGGCAAGTTCAACCTGCGAATTGATTTATAGATACATAACGACCCACCTAGATCAATCGTATATGAATAAGCATGTTGGAGAATGTATTTACACGGGATTGATTACAGATACGGGTTCGTTTCGCTTTGCAAGTACTTCAAGTTCTACGCTTCGTATTGCAGCAGATTTGATGGATCTAGGTGTAGTACCTGATGCAATATATCAAGTACTTTTTGATCAAAACAAGTTAAGTCGTTTGCAATTACTTGGCCACCTTTTATCTACCAACTTAGAGATCATCGAAAAAGGGAAGGTTGCAATGGGATATTTAACCATTGACGATATTGAGCGATTTGATAGTATTACGGGTGATACAGAGGGATTTGTCAATTATGGATTAGGCATAGCTGGTGTAAAAATGAGTGCACTAATTATTGATAGAGGCCCTATAGTAAAGATGAGTTTCAGGAGTTCAGGCGAATTTCCGTGCAATATTTTTAGTGCTGAAAACTTCAGTGGTGGTGGCCATAAAAATGCAGCTGGAGGTATTAGTCATGATGGACTGGATGATACATTAAAAAAATTTAAAGAGGTCATTAAAAATTACCGAGACTATTTATGAAAATTAAAGGAATATTTGTATTACTTATTGTCATTGGTTTAATATCCTGTAGGCAAGAAGAAAAGACTACGTATGTTAAAAATGGCAATGTAGTCTATATCCCTACAGAAAAGCAATGCAAGGAAAACAAAAATCATTTGCTACTAGACATTAAACTACAAAATGCCTTAGATTCTGTTTTTTTAGATACACGAAAAATGGGTCGAAAAATGGAGGTTCATCGCTTGGACACGGACATTACATCATCATTTGTGCGGCTATTACAACAAATTTGTGTTGATGACAGTTTAATTTTTAAAATAAAAGCACAAGACTTTTATCAATCTCTTCACGGATCTGTTCCTATTTATCTGAATGCGATGGATACCATCTCAGGCATTGTTTGGATGAGAGGTAAGTTGGACGATTTAGAGCATATTTCTTATAAAAAAGCGTTTGAAAGAAGCCAGATAGATAATTTTATCCAAACACAACGCTGGAATGGAAATTTGGATTCAGCTTCGGCTATTTATTATGAAAAATTAATTAAAACTCAAAATGCTACTCAATTTACTAAGGCTAAAATTAATTATGTTTTAAAAACACTTCAGGATCAATTGCTTTATATGACAAAAAAAGGTGAGCCTTTTCTATATGATGTTTCTGATAAAAAGGTTTTGCTGGGCATTCATTTATTAATGCAAAAAATGAAAAAAGGCGAGTCTGTAAGAGCGGTAATTCCATCTGAGTATGCTTTTGGTCCTTCTGGAAATAAAGTAGTTCCGGGTTATTTTCCTGTCATTATTGAAATAGAAATTTTAGAAGACACAGATTGATAAGTATTCGTTTTTTTAATAATATTAGGTATAAATTCAGTCTTCTTTTAGATCAAAAATCTAAAAATAAGTTTATCCATATCATCCTGTTAAGTATTGCAAGTGCTTTTCTTGAATTGATTGGTGTCTCCCTATTATTATACACTATACTATCTATTTTTGAACCCAATTTTATTCAGGACTATCAACTTACAAAGGACATTTATGACAAACTACAACTAAGGAATGAGCAACGCTTTGTTTTGGTATTAAGCGCTTTTTTATTTTTAATTTATATTTTTAAAAATGTAGTCTTGGTGTATATCAGTAAACGACAAATACAGCTTTCTTTTGAAATCAATGCTCAAATTTCTGACGATAATTATAAGCAGCTTATGCAAAGCCAGCTAAACTATTTTCGTTCCCGTGATTCTTCATCTATATTAAATGAGATGATGAGTGTTACCATGAATTTGTCGGAGAGCATCCTATTATCAAGTGCCCTTTTTATTTCAGAATGGATAATTGTTTTTGTTATACTATTTACGGTACTTCTCCTTCAACCCTGGTTATTTTTATTTGCTTTTGTTGTGCTTATCCCGACAGCAGGATTATTAATATATGTCAATAAAAACAATCTTGAACGTATGAGTGAGAGAGAACACCAATTGGTACCACATTTATATGAAAATATAATTTCATTTATTAGAGGCATTGCAACCATTAAATTATGGAATGGCGAATCTTATTTTTTAAGACCTATCAAGATAAAAGAAACGAAGTATACGATTTAAAACAACGAATACATTTGAAATCTAATTTTATACCTGTAAGAATCTATGAAGTCATTGCTGTTGCGGGTCTACTGTTAGTTATTGCCTTTGGAACCTATCATGGACTATTTATATCTTCAATCGTTGCCTAAATTACAATATATGCTGCAGTATCATTCAGACTGCTTCCAAGTATAAATCGAATTATTACTTCGTCCAATAGTTTAGTTTCTCGATCACATGTTTTGGATTTTTTAATAGCAAATCAACAGCATGGTCATGAAAATCAATCAAATACTTTATATATTTCTATTAAAATAAATTACAATTAGATAATGTATCATTTTCTTATTCTGATTCAATTACGGTTTTCAAACCGATGATGATGAATATTTATAGGGGTGATTTTATCGGATTAACGGGATTTAGTGGTACTGGTAAATCTACTTTTCTCAATGTAGTTTCTGCCTTATTACTACCCTCAACAGGTACCCTAACTATTGATGATCAGCCTGTCACTACAAAAAATATGAATGCTTATCGTTTTTTATTTTCGTATGTTAATCAAGATGTATTTATGCTCAATTCTAGTATAGTTTCTAATATAGCATTTGCGGATAAGTCCCCCAACATTGATAAAGTAATGGCCTGTATAGCTCAAGTAAATTTAACAAGCTGGGTTGAATCACTTTCGGAGTCTATCCATACCCCAATTGGCGAATTGGGAAATCAGATCAGTGGTGGACAGCGTCAGCGTATTGCTATTGCACGGGCCTTATATAAGGATTCTGAGATCTTTTTGTTTGATGAAGTCACGAATAATTTGGATGATGAAAGTAAGGAGCAAGTGCTTAAAACAATTCAATCTCAAGAGAAAGTGGGGAAAACAGCTTTATTTGTAACACATAATGAAACAGAATTATCGTTGTGTAATTCAGTGTATAATATTAAAAACCAAGAATTTGTGAAAATAAAGTAGCTTTATTTTAGTTTTCTTGCGACTTCTACTTCACGATAACCTTCAATTAGGTCAAACTCCTTAATGTCATTGCAGTTTTTAATTTGAATTCCACATTCATATCCTTTAGCCACTTCTTTAACATCGTCTTTAAAACGTTTCAAGGTTTCAATTTCACCGGTATAAATAACCACGCCGTCTCTGATTAGACGTACTTTATTATCTCGATACATTTTGCCCTCAGTTTGCATACATCCAGCAATGGTACCAACTTTGGTTATTTTGAAGACTTCTCTCACTTCAGCAGTTCCGGTAATTTCTTCCTCCAAATCAGGTACTAGCATACCTTCCATGGCCGCCTTTATCTCTTCAATAGCTTGATAAATAATGCTGTATTGTCGAATTTCAACTCCTTCCGATTCAGCTAATTTACGAGCTGTAGGCATAGGTCTCACTTGAAATCCAATAACAATTGCATCCGAAGCTTTGGCTAAGAGGATGTCATTATCGGTTATTGGCCCAACGGATTTTTGTATAATTTTAACTTCGATTTCTTCTGTTGAAAGTTTCATCAACGAATCAGAAAGTGCTTCAGAACTACCATCTACATCTGCTTTGATTATTAATTTAAGTTCTTGGAAGTTTCCTATTGCAAGACGTTTACCAATCGTATCTAAAGTTAGCATGGAGGTAGAACGAATATCTTGTTCACGTTGCAATTGTTCTCGTTTGTTTGCAATTTCTTTGGCAACAGATTCGTCATCCATTACTTGGAATGTTTCTCCAGCAGCGGGTGCAGCAGAGAATCCAAGAATAGAGACCGGTGATGCCGGTCCAGCTTCTTGAATATTTTGACCTCTTTCATTAAACATAGCCTTAACTCTTGCATAATGTTGACCAGCTACCAATGCATCTCCTACTCGAAGTGTGCCTTCTTGAACAAGTATGGAGGCAACTACACCTCTTCCTTTTTCAATTTTAGCCTCCAGAACGCCACCTTTTGCATTTTTATCGGGATTGGCTTTTAGCTCCAACATTTCTGATTCAAGAGATACTTTTTCTAGGAGTTCCTCAATACCTGTACCCTTTTTGGCAGAAATTTCAGCAGTTTGGAATTTACCACCCCATTCCTCAACCAATATGTTCATGGCGGACAAACCTTCTCTTACTCTATCTGGATTGGCTCCATCTTTATCTATCTTATTAAAAGCAAAGACAATGGGCACATTGGCTGCTTGAGCATGACTAATAGCCTCTTTTGTTTGAGGCATGATAGAATCATCTGCCGCAATTACAATAATGGCAATATCTGTCACTTGAGCACCACGAGCTCGCATGGCAGTAAATGCCTCATGACCTGGAGTATCAATGAAGGTCATGTGATCCCCATTTTTAAGTTTAACCTCGTAAGCAGCGACGTGTTGAGTTATACCACCTGCCTCACCAGCAATCACGTTTGCATTTCGGATATAATCTAGTAATGAGGTTTTACCGTGATCTACGTGCCCCATAACAGTGACAATAGGATGACGGGGTTTCAAATCTTCTGGATTATCCTCTACTTCTTCAATCTCGATGGTTTCATCAGCATCTACAAAGTTGATTTCGTAACCAAATTCTTCAGCGACAATCTGAATCGTTTCAGCATCTAAACGTTGATTGATTGACACCATCATGCCAAGTGAAAAACAAGCACCTATAATCTCATTTACACTAACGTCCATCATATTGGATAAATCATTAGCGGTAACAAATTCTGTTACATCAAGAATTTTACTTTCAATAATATCTTGAAGTTGTTTTTCTTCCCACTTCTTTTTATGTTCTTCTCTTCTAAATTTTCGAGCTTTTTGACGAACTTTACCACCGTGTGATGGAGCTTGCTTGCTCGATGACATTTGAGCAAGTGTTTTTTTAATTTTTTCTTGAATTTCCTTCTCAGTTACCTCCGTCTTATTTTCTGCTGGATTTTGTTTTTTATTTCGATCTGAATTAAATCGATCTGCAGATACTTTCTCGCCTCGAATTCTTTTTCGTTTCTTTTTGGGCTCATCATCTCGAACAGTTTTGGTTTTTTTGACGGGAGGTTTTATTTCCACTTTACCTAAAACTGTAGTTCCTTCCAGTTTCTTGTATTCTGTTTCTACTAACTTTTCTTCTTCTGAAACAGGTTCCTCCACATTTTTGGGTTCTGGAGAACTCTTGGGGGCATCCAATTTTTCAACTTTCTTTGCTTTGTTGGGACTTGATACATCAATTTTACCTACTATTTTTAATGTATTAGACTCATTTTTATCTGCGGAGGGTGTTTTAGCAGTAGGTATTTCGTCTGCTTTTTGAATAATTTTTGGTGTACCCTTTGGAGATTCATGGGTATCATCCTCAACGTTATCTTCTGTCTTTTTTGAGCCTAAAGATATATCTTTTATGAATATTGTTGGCTCAGGGACAATTTCAGGCTGAGGTGGTTCTGATTTTTTTACTTCTGGTGCAGCTTGGGACCGAACATCTTTTCGGATGTTGATTTCAAGTTTCTTAGATTCTTCCTTGGCTTGTTTATCCTTTTGATAAAAGCTAAGTAAATCTTGATACATGTCTTCGTCTAATTTGGCAGTAATCTTTGCCTCTACCTCAAAACCTTTATCGGTAAGGTGTTCAACAATTGTTTTCCAACTGACATTGAATTCTGTAGCAACTTTGTTTACCCGATATGTTTTTTTCTTTCCAACCATTGAATGCTTATGGACGCTCGAAGATAATACTTTATGTCTTTAAAGCAGAATTATTCAAATTCAGCTTCCAGTATTTTCTTAATTTCTATAATAGTTTCTTCTTCTAATTCAGTTCTTGATATCAAGTCTTCATTACTCATTTCAAGAACACTTTTTGCGGTATCCAGACCAATTGCCTTAAGTTCATCAATGATCCAACTATCAATTTCATCAGCAAATTCATTCAAATCAACATCCACATTTTCTTCTTCGTTGGTTTCGCGATAAACATCAATATTATACCCAACAAGTTTACCGGCTAATTTTATATTATGTCCTCTTTTTCCAATAGCTAGTGAGACTTGGTCCGCAGGTAAATAGACATTAGCTTTCCCATTTTCATCATCTAAATTGATGGATGAAACTTTGGCTGGACTCAAACTTCGTTGAATTAATAATTGAATATTGGATGTAAAATTGATAACGTCAATATTTTCATTTTTCAATTCTCTTACAATACCATGTATTCGACTTCCTTTCATTCCTACGCAGGCTCCAACTGGATCAATTCTGTCATCGTAACTCTCTACAGCAACTTTAGCTCTCTCTCCAGGTTCACGTACAATCTTTTTGACCGTTATCAGTCCATCTAAAATTTCAGGTACTTCTAATTCGAAAAGTCTCTCAAGGAATTCTGGGGCGGTTCTTGATAAGATCACTTTTGGATTAGAATTATACATTTCTACGCGTAAAATGACCGCTCTAACGGCATCTCCTTTTTTGAAAAAATCTCGGGGAATCATTTCTCGTATCGGGAGGATTAATTCGTTACCCTCATCGTCTAATACCATGATCTCATTTTTCCAAATTTGATATACTTCTCCAGTTACAATTTCGCTAACTCGATCTTTATATTTTTTATAAAATTCATCTTTTTCTAATTCAAGAATCTTAGACAATAGCGTTTGTCTGGCTGTTAAAATAGTACGACGACCAAAAGTAGCCATATCAATTTCTTCAATGGCCTCCTCACCGATTTCGTAATCATCTTCAAGCAACTTAGCATCTTCAATGTTTATTTCTTTATTGGGATCTTCCACCTCACCCATATCCACAATCTCTCGGTTACGGTATATTTCTAAATCACCGTTATCGGTATTAACTATCACATCAAAGTTCTCATCAGAACCGTATTTTCTTCTAATCATTGTTCTGAACACATCTTCGAGCACCCTCATCATGGTTGCCCGATCGATATTTTTAAATTCTTTGAATTCTGAGAACGATTCTACTAGTTGTAAGCTCATTTCTTTTTACGTTTAAAGGATATTTTTACTGTACTTTTATTTATGTCATCAAAAACAATCGTTTTTTCTTCTTTTTCATGCTTGGAGATAGGAACAAGAATAACGATATTCTTATCTGAAACTCCCATTAGTTCTCCGGTTATAATCTCTTCTGATTGAAGTATAACCTCTAGTTCTCTTCCAATATGTTTGGGATATTGACGGATATCAACTAGGGGTTGCTCTGCTCCGGGAGATGAAATTTCGTAACGGATAGGCTCATCATCGGTGTACTCCTCATCTAAAATTCGGGAAACTTTACGGCTTATCTGCGAACAAAGCTGTATACTAACTCCATCGTTACTATCAATGAAAAATTTTATATCAGTTTCATTTTGATTGGAATCTATGCCCACCAAAAAAGAATCTGTAGCCTTTAATTCCGCTTCAATTATTGTCGATATAAGTGATTTAATTCCCAAATTTTTGTTTAAGAAAAAAGGGGCAGCTGCCCCTTTGAACTATTATAATATTTAATGCAAAATTAAGTTAAAATTTTGTTTTTCAAAATAATTTGACATGCTTTCTTCATGATTATCAGTTAACTTTGACTAAAATATGCTAAACCAAAGATGAAAAATAATATAAAATTAAACCTATTTTTACTTTGTACACTCTCCATTTTTTTCTTAGCCAATAGGGGTGGCTCTCCTGGTGGAAGATCGGGTTCAACTTCGGATAATGGTGCTACCTGCTCAACGAATGGTGGCTGCCATGGTGGCTCAAGTCCTCAATCTAAAGATATTTTATCGAGTAATATTCCAGCCACTGGATATGCTGCTGGAAAAACATACAACATTACCGTAAATCCAACCGAAAATGGAACATCGGTCTGGGGTTTTGAAATGATGGCAGAAGATGCTAATGGTAATCCAGTAGGTGAGTTTTTAAATAATACTCAGGTAAATAGCTTAAGTAGCGGTTCTAGAGCAACACATAAATTTGCAAGTAGTTCATCCAATGATGGTCAATCATGGATAGCAAACTGGAAAGCGCCCTCTAGCGGTACTGGAAAAGTTGTTTTCTATGTCTCCACACTAGCTGCAAACGGAAATGGTAACAACAGCGGTGATCAGGTATTCATTGACACCATTCATGTACAAGAAAATGCAAATGCATCAATTCACACTATTGCTAATGTTCAAATTTTACTTTCTCCCAATCCCACAACAAACACAATCCATATTGATGGATACTCCAATTCCAGTGCTAAAATTCAGGTTTTGAACGGTAGTGGATCGGTAGTCTTATCCCATCCATTCAAGCAAGTTCTTGATGTATCATTGCTGCAAAGCGGGGTGTATTATCTTAGGTTGATTGAAGAAGAACGAGTATTTACCAAAACCTTCGTTAAACATTAAGCTTTTTTAACACATATATGATAGAGCTAGATTTATCAATATTGATGAGTGACGCTAAATAGGCAGCAAGACCTTTGAGTAGGGTGACGGGTAAAAAGGTAAAACGATCTTTGTACGAGTCACTGACCATGGCATTGAAAAATGGATCCAACGGCAATCGGTGTTTCTTTATGATTTTAAATCCTCTTTTTTCTGCAAAAAGTTGCAATGTCTGGGGTGTAAAATGCCAAATATGACGAGGTGTATCATAGGCGTTCCAATAGGATTGGTACATTTTGGCGTCCCATGAGTCACAATTGGGTAATGCCAAAATAAGTACTCCGTTCTCAGCTAACGAGTTTGAAAACAAATCAAAATACGCATCGAACTGGTAAACATGTTCAAAGACATGCCATAGTGAAATAATAGAAAAGTTGGTATCGAGTTTTCCGTCTAAAAATGTTTGAGGATGGTGTGCAGTAATACCAAATTTTTGCTCACATAGTGCAACGGCTTTTTTACTGATTTCTACACCAGTTACCTCATACCCTTTATTTTTCATGTGATTTAAAAAGTATCCCGACCCCGATCCCACATCCAATAATTTTTTTCCTACCCCTAACCTTTTGATTTTTTTATGCTTGTATTGAAGCATTATTTTTCTGGCATAGTGATATATACCGTAAATTATCCCACTAGAAGTATCCGAATGTTCTACATATTCCTCGCTGTTATAATAAGGTCCTATATTCTGTTCAATGGGAGCATTTGCGGTGAAGATAAAGTCGCAATGGGCACACTGCTTAAGTTCGAATATTTCTTTGGATACCAGCCAATCGGGCACTTGTAAATAAGAACTGAAATCAGTATAACTACATACAGGGCATTGGGATATGCGATTATTTTCGTTCAATGGGTATAGAATTAGGTTACAAATAAACCCACAAAATATAAATTCATTTCAATTCTATCATATTAAATCAATTAATTACAGATTGATTTAAGTTCCAGTCTTCATTATAAAGCTAAATCTTTTATCTTCGCCCGAAGATTTAAAAATCATAGGATGAATAATTTTAATAGAATTAATACGGTATTTGGTTGGATTACATTCTTAATAGCCATTGCTGTATATATCATGACATTGGAGCAATCCGTGAGTTTATGGGATTGTGGTGAATTTATTTCGGCATCATACAGACTGCAAGTAGTCCACCCTCCAGGAGCTCCCTTGTTTTTAATGTTAGGGCGTTTATTTACCCTATTTGCCGAGCCGGGTACTAACCAAGTTGCTATTGCTGTCAATATGCTTAGCGCTGTAGCGAGTGCGGCAACTGTCATGTTTACTTTTTGGATTACAACACATTTTGCTAAGAAAATGCTCTCTATCGATTTGAATGCTAAAACGGTAGAATTAGGGAATGCCATCACTATAATCGGAGCAGGATTAGTAGCTGCGTTATCTGTCACTTTTATGGACACATTTTGGTTCAACGCAGTTGAAGCAGAGGTGTATGCTAGTTCTTCTTGTTTTATGGCTTTAGCATTTTGGGCAATTTTAAAATGGGAAAAGGTAAAAGATGAACCTACTTCTGATCGATGGATTGTATTTATAGCATATATTATTGGTCTGGGTATAGGGCTTCACTTGTTGGGTATATTGGTTGTCCCTGCTGTATTCTTATACTACTTCATTAACAAATTTGGTGCTAACAAACGAAATATAATCCGAGCTTCAGTGATAGGATTAGGTTCCATAGCAATACTTCAATGGGTGATAATACCAAAAACACCTGCTGTTGCTGCTTTTTTTGACAGAATTTTTGTGAATTCATTTGGACTACCTTTTAATTCTGGCGTTTTATTTTTCTTAATACTTATTGTCTTTGGGATTGTTTATGGTTTGAGATACACCATCAAAAACAATAAACCCATTGCCAACCTGGCTATTCTTTGTTTCGCATTTATTATGCTTGGATTTTCGTCCTACAGCATGGTTGTGATTCGATCCATTGCCGAACCAGCTATCAATATGAATGATCCACAGGATGCGGAAAGCTTACTGAGCTATATCAATCGGGAGCAGTACGGTTCTCGTCCGCTTTTATATGGTCCGTATTATAATGCAAATTTGACAGATATTGAAGAGGGAAGGGCACAGTACAGACGTGGAGATACTGCATATGAAGAGATAGGTACTAAGCAAGAACCTATTTATGATGACCGTTTTTCTACAGTTTTGCCGCGAATGGGTGATATGTCAGAAAAAGCAAGATACTATCCTTTATGGAACGGTATGGTTAAGAAATTTTCTGGTAGAAATCAATTAGAACAACAATTGGAAAATGTAAAATCCAAAAAGCCGTCTTTTGCGAATAACATGACTTTTATGTTCAAGTATCAGCTGGGTTGGATGTACTGGAGATATTTTATGTGGAATTTTGTGGGAAGGCAAAATGATATACAGAATGTTTTGGGAACTACTTCTGACGGAAATTGGATTTCAGGAGTTGATTTCATTGATGAAGCTAGGCTTGGATTCTCTCAAGACTTGCCAGCCAGTCTTCAATATAACAAAGGACGAAACACCCTGTTTTTCTTGCCTCTATTGCTGGGAATTTTAGGCATCATTGTTATGTATAAAAAGAGTAAAATGGACTTTTATACAGTACTTGTTATGTTTTTATTTACGGGATTATTGGTGGTTGTATACCTTAATCAACCTCCAATGGAGCCCAGAGAGCGGGATTATTCCTCGGTAGGTTCATTCCAGACGTTTTGTGTTTGGATTGGTCTCAGTGTGATTTTTTTGGTTGACCTATTCAAAAAATCAGTTAACAAAACCATAGCAGCTATGGGTGCTACGGTTATTGCATTGCTTGTATCACCAGTCTTGATGGGTTTCCACAACTGGGATGATCACGATCGTTCAGATCGATATTTAGGAATATCCTTCGCAGAGAATTATTTGAATAGTTGCGCGCCCAATGCTATTCTATTTACCAATGGAGATAATGATACCTATCCGCTTTGGTATGCTCAGAATGTAGAGGGGATTCGTACAGATGTACGTGTGATCAACTTGAGTTTATTGCCTACAGAATGGTATAGTAGTGCTCTGAGACGTAAAGTTTTTGATAGTGAACCTCTTCCACTCAGTATTCCTGCAGAGAAACTGGTAGCAGGGAAACGCGACTACGTAAGGTATTTTGAGGCTCCTAATGTCAACGTAGATTCATTTTATCCGTTGGATCAAGTATTGGAATATGTGACCTCGGATGACCCAAAGTTAAAACAAAGAACCAACACCAATGAATTAATCAATGTGTTTCCAGTAAAGAAGTTTAGTGTCAAAGTAGACCAAAAAGCAGCAATAGCTTCTGGATATATCCCTGCAAAAGATACGGCTCGTATTGTAGATCAATTAGAGTGGGCTATCAATAAAAGTGGTTTAAGCAAAGGAGATTTGGTGGTACTCGATATTATTGCTACTAATGCCAAAACAGGATGGAAAAGACCAATCTATTGGACTACTACAACAGGCTCGTCGGTATATATGAACTTAGATAAATACTTCAGACACAATGGGCTTACCTATCAACTTTTGCCTGTAGAAGCCAATAAGCAAATGCGTGGGATGGATGATATGGACTTATTGTATAATCGTTTGATGAAAGATTATAAATGGGGAAATATGGAAAAAGGAACGATGTTCTTGGATGACAAAGCTCAGTTAGTTCCACAAAATTTACGTTCATTATTTATTCAAGTAGCCGATTATTATGCCAATACAGGTAAACCTGACACAGCCGCTGCTTTAGTGGATAAGTGTTATGCTTCAATGCCTGAAACATTATTACCCATGAATCTACGTTTAAAAGCGGCTAGTGCAGATATTTATTACAAAGCCAATCAAATGGAAAAAGGGGATCAGTTCTTGAAAGAGGTGGGGGACAACTCGTATGAATTAATTCAGTATTACAAAAAATTCAGGACAACTGATGAGCTGAATGAAAACATGCAAATATTACAAAGTATGGGTCTTTTAGCTCGAGAATATAAAAGGGATAAATTAGCAGATACATACGATAATTTATACAAGCAAGTTACTACTCTCCAGTAGATAATCCTATGGGTAAAGAAGGTGTTGTTATTGGTTATCATGCTGTAGAAGATCTTCTCAAAAGTGGTGTAACCATTGGCAAGGTATATGTGAATAGTAAAGCCGATAGTCAAAAAGTGGGTACATTGAGACAGTTGGCCAAACAAACAGATACTCCATTTCAAATGGTACCTGTTGAGAAGCTAAACCGAATAACGCGAGCCAACCATCAAGGAGTGGTTGCTATCAAAAGCCCTATTGAATTTGTTCCGTTGGAAGAAACCATTACCCGATTATTTGAAGAAGGTAAACCTCCCAAAATATTAGTTGCTGATGGGATACAAGATATAAGAAACATAGGAGCAATTTCCAGATCTTGCCTAGCATTTGGTATAGATTTACTAATTGTAGGGGTTAAGGCCAATGCTGAGATTGGTGAAGGAGCTGTAAAATCCTCAGCAGGTGCACTTCTTCAATTACCGGTAGCTCGGGTGAGTAGTTTATCCAATACATTAAACTATCTAAAAAGCTGGGGAATCAACCAACTTGCTGCATCCGAAAAATCAGACCAACCATTGGATAAATTGAATATAAAAAAATTAGATTCCTGGGCACTTTGGATGGGAAATGAGGATAAAGGACTTTCTCGCGAACGATTAGCCTTAATGGACAAAATTTGGCGCATAGAAATGCAGGGTTCTATGGATTCTTTGAATGTCTCTGTGGCAGCAGGGATAATGCTATACCAGCTAACTACTTGATTTCCAATAATATAAAATTATTTTAATCCTATTTGGAAATTAGTAAAATACGTTATTTTCGCACAAACTGAAAGTGACATTTTTGTTTTTAAAAACCAACTTTCATTAATCGAATAATTTTAAATAATTTTAGCCATGTATTGGACATTAGAACTTGCATCTTACTTAGATGACGCCCCTTGGCCTGCAACCAAAGACGAACTTATCGACTTTGCTATTCGAACGGGAGCACCCTTAGAAGTAGTTGAAAATTTACAAGAATTGGAAGATGACGGAGAACCTTTCGAAACCATTGAAGAGATTTGGTCAGAGTATCCTTCTACGGACGATTACTTCTTCAATCAAGACGAATTGTAATGTAGCTCTAAAACTCCCTTTAAAAGGGAGTTTTATGATAAAAATCATATCCAATTATGATTTTTATCATAAAAACAACAACATTTTTAAAATAACATTCCGATTTCAAAAGAAATATTATGAATATTTCCTTGATCTATGGATGGAGTTATAGTTGTTAAATTTAAATTATTATAGATATCAATCAGACCGATTTTAGTTCCGAACTGAAAGGTAACGATGTCTTTTTTTATATGATAAAACACAGTTAAATTCAGATCCCATGGTTTTAAGTTAAGTTTATCGATTTCTGACTTTTTTTTAGCAGCCACATAGATGGATGAAAGACCAAGGTAGGATAAACTGGGCCCCACAGCAATAGCATTTTTGTTCTTTAGTTTAACCATGGGAAGTACGGAAGCATCGACATAAAATAAAGCAATTTTAGAATAACCCAAATCACCATTATTAAAGTTTGAACCTTTAAAATTTCCAACAATCTCTGTATAAGCGGTAATTTTTTTTTCAGAATGGAACACACAGAAAGAGCCAGCAGTATAGCCATATTTTGGGGTAGGGTTTTTAAGTGCACTACCAATCATACTAGAAATATTGATACTAGTTTTTATGCCTAAGTGGTGTTTTGAAATAGAATTGGATTGAGCTAATATACTAGAACATATAAAAATGCTTATAGAATAGAAAAATCCCCTCATTTAAGTAATATTTTTGCCTCGTAATGCTTTGGATATTTGATGATCCATTACTTGCTCTGCAAATGGTTTTGTGAATTCATTTAACTCTTCAATACGATTATTTATTGTAAGACGATCTTTTTTATGAATACTATCTTCTAGCTTTCGGATTAAGCCACTCATGGTTTGAATATGTTTTTCTAGTAATAATTGAGGGTTGTCACGCATAAATTTATGCGTAGCATATATCAACTGATTTGCTTCAGTTATAGTCTCTGCTAAAGAACGCTCATCCATATCAGATTGGGCAAACTTGATACTGTCCTGAAGCATGGTTTTGATTTGTTCATCAGAAATGCCGTATTGAGGCTTGAGTGTTATCTCTTGTTTTACACCCGACCGAAGTTCTTTTGCACTAACTTGCAGAATACCGTCGGCATTTAGCATAAAAGACATTTCAATTTTTGGGATACCTGCAGGCATGGCCGGAATGCCCTTAAGAATAAATTCACCAATTTTACGGTTATCTTTAATCATTTCTCTTTCCCCTTGATATACATTGACAGCTAAATTAACTTGTCCATCTATGGAGGTGGTGTATTCTTTTTTTAATTGAATAGGAATTTTACTATTTCGAGGAATTAGTACATCCATTAAACCTCCAATGGTTTCTATCCCCAGAGAAAGGGGTGTAACATCAAGAAGCAACATATCTGTGCGGTTGCCTGCTAAGATGTCAGCTTCAATAGCAGCTCCCAAAGCGACTACCTCATCTGGGTTAATGTCATCATTTACATTAGCTGAGCTGAATAGTTTTTGAACTGCTTGTTTAACAGCGAGTGTTCTTGTGCTGCCACCCACAAGAATAACCTCTTCAATTTCATCCGTTGAAAGATTTGCGTCGGATAATGCATTTTTACAAATGGCTATTGATTTTTCTATAATTGGCGATAAAATAGTATTCATCCTATCTCGATCTAGTTCAAGTGTAATGTGTTGATTCTGAATAGCTATTTTTTTATGGAATGATTTATCCTTACTAAGTTGGATTTTTGCTTCTTCTGCAGTTAGTCTTAATAATTGATTTTTACTACGAGACAGTAATTTTAGGTCATAAAACGAAATCCAATAGTTCTTAATGGCTTGATCAATATCATCACCCCCTAAAGCAGTGTCACCATTAGTAGAAAGAACTTCAAATATACCCTGTTGAATTTTTAAAATGGAAATATCAAAAGTACCGCCACCCAAGTCATAGATGGCAACAGTTTTGGGTTGATCGGTGTTTATACCTATTCCATAAGCAAGACTAGCAGCCGTTGGTTCGTTGATGATTCGGAGTACATCTAAGCCAGCTAATTTCCCGGCGTCTCGTGTAGCTTGTCGTTGCGAATCGTTAAAATAGGCAGGGACGGTTATCACCACTTTTTGAATATCTTTTTGGAGCTCTTTTTGGCCCACTTTTTTTAATTCTTTGAGAATGTAGGATGAAAGTTCAATAGGAGAATAGAATTGGTCATCAATTCTTACTTGAACAAGCTGATCATGATTATCAACGATTTTATAATTTAGTTTATTTAGTTCATGTCCAAGGTCATGGAAACTACGCCCCATTAATCTTTTGATAGAATAGAGGGTATTTTTGGGGTCACTAACTAATTTTTCAAGAGCCATGGAACCAACTTCAATTTTTTGTGCATCAAAGTACAATGCGCTAGGCATGCTATTTTTACCATGTATAGGCAAACAAAATGGTTTTTTAGTTTTTGGATTAATGGTAGCAATTAAACTATTAGTAGTTCCTAAGTCTATTCCAATTACTGCATTATCTTTTTGTATGGTTCCCGAATTTATATCGATTGATATTTTTGCCATTGCAGCAAAGATATTTAAACTAGTCTGAGTGATTTAAGATAATATCGCTTTAATTTGAAAGTTAAGGACAAAGATGAATATTTCAAAGGCATCTGAAGCACCAATTCTTTTCTTTGACGGGGTCTGCAACCTTTGCAATTGGGGAGTTGATTTTGTTTTAAAGCATGAAAAAGATCATGCTATTTTATTTGCATCGATTCAATCTCATAGTGCTCAAACCTATTTGCGAAATACCTGGGGAATAACCCATATGGAAAGTGTTATATTCATAAAGAGTGGCAAAGTGTATGATTCATCAGATGCAATAATGCAGGTTGCTAATCATCTTAAAATGCCCTATCGATTTTTAAACTACTTTAAGGTAGTACCCACTTTTATCAGGGATGGTTTATATCAATGGGTAGCTAAAAAACGCTATAGTCTATTTGGGAAAAAATCAGACTGTCGTTTACCTACAGCACAAGAAAAGTATCGGTTTATTCATTAAGTTTATTGGCCAATTGACCACATGCGGCGTCAATGTCTTTGCCTCTGCTTCTTCGGATATTAACAATGATTTTATGGCGTTCAAGATAATCTGCAAAGCGTTGAATTTTTTCTGTGGAACTCGACTGAAACTCTGCAAAATCAATCGGATTGTACTCGATTAGGTTAACCTTACATTTAATTTGTCGTGCAAAAGCTATGAGTTCTTCCGCTTCCATTGGATCGTCATTAATATCGTTAATAACGCAATATTCTAAGGTTATCCGTGTACCTGTTTTTTCATGAAAATAGTTAATGGCTTCAATCAAATCTTCTAGAGAGTTACTATCATTAATGGGCATAATAGTACTTCGTTTTTCATTATTTGCTGCGTGTAAGGAAAGTGCTAGATTAAAACGAACCTGATCATCGCCCAATTTCATAATCATTTTGGCAATACCTGCAGTGGACAAAGTGATGCGTTGTGGCGACATTCCTAATCCTTCCGGTGATGTTATTTTTTCAATTCCTGCAAGAACATTGGCATAGTTTAGGAGGGGTTCGCCCATACCCATCAAAACTATATTAGTAAGTTTTATGTCGTACTCTTTTTCGGCTTCTTTTCGGAGTAAGGCTACCTGATCATAAATTTCATCGGCCCTAAGGTTTCGTTCTCTTTTCATAAAACCGGTTGCACAAAATGTACAACTCAAGCTACATCCTACCTGTGATGAAATACAAGCCGTAACGCGATCAGAGGTAGGAATGAGCACGCCTTCTACCAGAAAACCATCATTTAATTTTAGGGCATATTTCACTGTTCCGTCCGAACTTTTCTGTGACTTTGCAATCGTCAAGGTGTTGAAACTAAAAGTAGTTTGTAGTTTTTGTCTAAACTCTTTGGACAAATTAGTCATTTCATCAAAGGAATGAGCACTTTTTTGCCACAACCACTCCCATAGTTGCTGAGCCCTAAATTTTTTTTCTCCCAGTTGCTCGCATGCCTCTAATAGTTCTATTTTGGAAAGTGATCGGATGTCTCTCAATGAATTATATTACTAATTAGTAATGGATGCCGTCAATAGTTAATGCTTTTTCAGTGGATGCTTCACATCGTCCGATAATTTTGGCTTCGACCTGAAATAGTCTTGAAATCTGAATTAAATCTGAAGCTATTGCCTCATCACAGTATATTTCAAGTCGATGACCCATGTTGAATACCTCAAACATTTCTTTCATAGAAGTACCCGTTGTCGATTGAATCATTTGAAATAATGGGGGTATAGGGAGCAAGTCATTTTTGATAATGTGCAAAGGCTTATCCAAAAATTTCATTACTTTAGTTTGAGCTCCTCCTGTGCAGTGAATGATTCCATGGATGGCATCTTTTAAAGATTGATTTTCGAAAATTTTATTTAAAATAGGTGCATAGGTTCGAGTAGGTGATAGCATTGCCTGACCAATATTCACATCTGTACCATTGAGGATATCGGTTAATGAAAAAATACCAGAATAGATATATTCCTCAGGAGTATTTTTATCAAATGATTCGGGATATTTTGTAAAGTAATCATGTTTTAATAAATCATGCCTACCAGAGGTTAGTCCATTGGACCCCATGCCTGCATTATAGGAATTTTCGTAGGTAGCCTGTCCATATGACGAAAACCCTATAATAACATCATTAGGTTGTATGTCTACTTCCTTGATGTCAGATCGTAATGGTCTACATGCCACTGTACTATCTACAATGATTGTCTTGACTAAATCCCCAACATCAGCGGTTTCTCCCCCGGTGAATTTAATGTTTGTTCCGAAGGATTGCATGGTATCAATACACTCTTCGAAGCCATCAATAATTTCTTTTATGACGGAGCCGGGTATGAGGTGTTTATTTCGACCAATGGTGTTAGATAATAAAAAAGGGCCAATTGCACCCGTACAAATGATGTCGTCTAGATTCATCACTAAGGCATCTTGAGCGATACCTCTCCAAATCCGAATATCTCCTGTTTCTTTCCAATATAGATAAGCTAGCGATGATTTTGTTCCAGCACCATCAGCATGAACAATATTGCAGTACGATGAATCATTACCAATGTAATCCGCTACAACCTTACAAAAGGCATTGGGAAATATTCCTTTATCAACATTGGAGATAGCGTTATGTACGTCCTCTTTTTGAGGAGAAACGCCTCTCTTTTCATATCTACTCACGTATGTATAGTTAAATTTCTATTCAGTGTCTTTGAGCAACCAAAGTTTATTGTCTTTGATTTCAAAATCTACATATTCTTTATCAAAAATATTATACCCTAAAACAGTTTCTTTGGTATCTACCATTTTACACTTCACCTTGGTATATATTTTATCATTTATTTTTAGCTCTTTGAGAGTGAATGATGTTCCAAAAATTTTAGTACCGTCAGAAAGTTTTATTTTATCACCAGAATCTCTAAAATCTTCAGGTGTAAGTTGACTAGTTTTGATTAGTTGCTCAACTAGCGTTTGTGGCATAAGTGTTCTTCTTTCTTCACCATTGTATTCAAATTTTACTTTTTTTCTACCGATATACCCATAAACAGAATAGGCACCTTCAGTTCGAGAAGGTGTTAATGGAATGAAATCGTATTTAGCTAAGAACTCTTCTTCAGCTTGACGTACAATTGTTAAACTATCTTCTATTGCCTTTGCGCGAAGGAAGCTATCAATATCTCCTTTGGTTTCTTCCAAGAAAGCACGTTGTTTCGCTAAAAGATAAGGACTGTAAATGGATCCTTTTCCGTTTAGTGCTTCATCATTTCGTTGGGAGTAATCGACTCCAATGGATTGAATATCAAAATTACAATTAACAACCTTAACAGTTGTACGTCTATTTTTTTGATGTTCATCCTCTGTACAGCTACTCTTAATAGGGCCCTCACAAGGACAATCTGTTACTAATTGTGATTCTCCATACCCTCTTGCATCCAATCGAAATGGATTGATACCTCCTTTTTCGATAATGTATGAAATGGCAGAATCTGCTCTTCGTTGAGACAAGTCTCTGTTATACTCGAATGATGCCCTACAATCGGTATGAGATCCTAATTCAACAGCCATTTTAGGATATTTTTTTAGGGTTTTAATCAAATCATCCAAAATAGGTTTTGCATCATCTCTGATGAAGGCTTTTGCTAAATCGTAATAGATAGGCAAAACAAATACATCATTACATGTATTTTTGAGGCAGAAGTCTTTAATATATTGGCAATCCAAAGAATTTTCTACACCTACAGTACTTACATATTGGGGTTTAGCATCGTAGTAATATGCTCCTCTTTTTGAAACATTAATGGTATATTCTTTGTTGATTCCTAGCTTGGTATCATAATATCCACGATCATCTGTTCTAAGTCGAATAATGGAGGAGTCCACATTATTGCTTATTTCAACTAAAGCTTGTTTAATGGCGGTTCCACTGTCGCAGTCGGTAATTTGCCCTTTAAGTGTACACTCAATAGGCTCCATCGTAAATTCGAAAATATCATCTTGTTCTTTTATTCGGTTGGATGTAAAAAACCCTGATTCTTTGGTCGCATCCAGAATAATACCAAAATCATCGCCTGATGAATTTACGGGACTTTTTAGATTTGTTGGTACTGCCCAATCAGTTGGACCTTCATCAGTTTTAACCGTATAAAAAATATCTAAACCTCCTAGACCGGGGTGACCTTCTGATGCAAAATATAGTGAACCATCTGAATGAACATATGGAAACATTTCGTTGTATTCAGTATTTACAGAGGGCCCAAGGTTGATGGGTTCGCTCCATGTTCTTCCTCTCCTTACGAAAGTTACCATCCAAATATCTTTGGTTTTTTCCAATGCATTGGTGTCTCCATATCCTCCTGGTCTATCAGAGGAAAAATACAGAACTTTATCCTTATCAGCCATAACGGGGTGTCCGTAATTCCACTTATTATTTTCTTCACCAGAACAAAAGCTGAGTGGTTCTGGGTTCATTTGCCACCCTTTACCAGATTTGCGAGCCTCATAGATTTTACATTTTGGCTCTTTGCCTGTTTCGCCATTGCATTGTGTGAAATACATTTTAGACATTCTGCTATTAAAAGTGACCGCACCATCATTGTATTTGGTATTTAAACCTTCTACAAGTTCAGCTGTACTCCATTTTTCAGATTTACCACGACTTGTTCCTTTTTTCACTTGCCATACGTCAGAGTGAGAGCGAAGCGTTCTATCGTATGGACTTTTATTTACACCTCCTTCTCTATCTGATGTAAACATGATAGAATTATTCTTACGATCTGCCCAAACGGGAGAAAAATCATCGGCTGATTTATCATTGGCAGGTTTAAACGGTGTAACGGTATATCGTGATTTTTCTTCTTTCCATTTCATTGCCGATTCGCAGCCCTTGATCATGGATCTAACCCTTTCATCAGAAGGTACTTCTTTTTCATAGGTTTTAAAATACTGAATAGCATTTTCGTACTCATTTAGTTGCTTGTACATTTGGGCTATTCTATAAATAACAATAGGATCTTTAGCCCCATATTTTTGTGCTTTGACGTATAATTTTAACGCTTTTTTTGGTTGGTGGTTAAAACGATAACTTTCACCGCCACGGAATGCAGCATTTTGACGAATGTCTTTAGGAAGCTTTGTATCGCTAGATAACCTGTCGTACATATCTGCAGAGATTGCATAATTTTTAATTTGCATATTCTCATCAGCTTTTTTCATGGTAACTGTTTTGCAACCAGTCACAAAAACAATAATAGCTACTGGAATTACTGTTTTGATAAAATTCAACAATGGATTATTCATTTTGTTAATAGAACGTCAAAAATCAAAAAATATACGTCCAAAAACAAATAAATATGAAGATATAATCACAATTGACCGGGTTGACCTCAAACTGTTGGGCCAATTGTTTTCATATTTACCTTTATTACCGTGTAAAAAGAAGCTCCCTATATTTGGGCAATTGCCACATTTTATCGTCTACCAATTGTTCAAGTTTGTCGATATGATATCGAATATCATCAAATGATTCTTTAACGTCATAGTGATAGGATATGGCTTGTTTTTCACTATCGATCATGGTATTTGCTTTTTTCCTAGCAGCTATCATTTGATCTGTTTTAGTTTTTACCATATCGATGTGCTCTCCAATAGATTCAATTAGTTCCTTTTGAGCAGTACCGACTTTGATACCCGCTTCCTTCAATGTTTTAACATTGGCAGCCACATTGGATAGATACTGAATGGACGGAGGGAGTATGAAAGAGTAGGCTAATTCACCTAAAATTCTTCCTTCGATTTGAATTTTTTTTATGTAGTCCTCCAGCATAATTTCATAACGAGCATGCAACTCTTCTTGGGTGAAAATGCCATTTTTGACAAAAGTATCATGTGCTTGATTGCTGATATAGGCTTTGAGCGATTCGGGTGTGTTTTTGATATTGCTTAATCCTCTTTTTTTAGCTTCTTTAGCCCACTCATCGCTGTAGTTATTGCCCTCGAATAGAATATTTTGAGCACTCTTAAGTACTTTTTTTAGTTCAAGCACAATGGCCTTTTTCTGATCAACCCCTTTTACAACAGCACTGTCAACAGCAATCTTAAATGCAATAAGCTGATTAGCTACAGCACTATTTAGAGCAGTCATTGGTTGTGCAGAGTTGGTTGAAGAGCCAACGGCCCTTAGTTCAAATTTGTTACCTGTAAATGCAAATGGAGAGGTGCGATTTCTATCGGTGTTATCTCTTAGTATCTCTGGTATTTTATCAATATTGATGGATTTTTTTTCTCCTTTATCCTCAGCTACGGCATCGGCTAAAAAGGCATTTAATACCTGAGTTAGTTTAGAACCAATAAATGCAGAGATGATAGCTGGAGGTGCTTCATTAGCCCCTAGTCGGTGGTCGTTGGAAGCAGAAGCAATACTTGCTCTGATGATATCGGAATTGTCATGTAATGCCTTAATCGTGTTGATGAAGATAGTTAGAAACAACAGATTACTGTTAGGATCATTTCCTGGAGATAGAAGATTTACTCCAGTATTAGTAATCAATGACCAGTTGTTATGCTTTCCAGAGCCATTGATTCCAGCAAAAGGTTTTTCGTGTAGTAAAACACGGAAGTGATGTCGTTTAGCTACATCATCCATTAAATCCATGAGTAGTTGATTATGGTCTATGGCTAGGTTCACTTCTTCAAACATAGGGGCACATTCATACTGACCTGGAGCAACCTCGTTGTGTCTTGTTTTTAACGGAATTCCCAGTTTGGCAGCCTCTATTTCTAAATCATACATATAATTAAATACCCGATCAGGAATAGAACCAAAGTAGTGGTCATCCATTTGTTGTCCTTTAGCTGGAGCATGACCAACAAGGGTTCTTCCGCACATGACCAAATCTGGCCTAGCTTGAAATAATGCTTCATCGACTAAGAAATATTCCTGTTCTATTCCTAAAGATGCAGTGCAAGAGGAAACTTTTTTAAGAAAGTATTTACAAATTTCTGTAGCGGCTTTATCAACCAGATTGACTGATTTTAATAATGGTGTTTTATAATCAAGAGCTTCACCGTTGTATGAAACAAAAACAGTGGGGATACATAATGTTTTCCCGGCCGTATTTTCATAAATAAATGCGGGAGAGGATGGGTCCCAAGCAGTATAACCTCGAGCTTCAAATGTATTTCGTAAACCACCACTCGGCAAACTAGAAGCATCGGGCTCTTGTTGAACTAAAGAGTTTGCAGAAAATTTTTCCACTGCTTTGCCATTTTCAGGTTCAAAGAAGGAATCGTGCTTTTCTGCTGTGGAACCTGTTAATGGTTGAAACCAATGGGTGTAGTGTGTTGCTCCCTTGCTCAGTGCCCATCGCTTCATACCAGAAGCAACATGTTCTGCCATTTTTCGATTGATTGTTTTTCCATTATGAATAGAGCTACTTACAGATTCATAAGCCTCCCTACTTAAGAAGTTTCGCATAGCAGTATCGTCAAATACATTGCTATTAAATAAATCTGTAAATGAAACAGTAGAATTATCTTTAATTCTATTTTTTCTATTAGAAACAGTTTTTAGTGACTCAAATCGCATTTTTTATACTTATTTTAGATACAAAAATATTTTTTTGAATCTATTTTGACAAAAAACAGACTATTTTGTTAATAATTTTTTTAAAAAGCAATTTAAAAATATTTTGATATGGAGAAATTACTATAATCCTCCAACTTTCATTTTTTCTGCATTTTCAGCAAATTTCAGTGCGTCAATCACTTCACGGATTTCTCCATTCATTACAGCCCCTAAGTTATACAAGGTCAAGTTGATGCGATGATCTGTGACTCTACCTTGTGGATAATTGTAAGTGCGAATTTTAGCCGACCGATCGCCTGTAGACACCATGGTTTTTCGTTTAGCTGCAATATCCCCATTTCGTTTAACCAACTCTAAATCATACAATTTGGCTCGAATCATATCCATGGCAATTTCTCGATTGGCGAGTTGTGATCGTGCTTGAGAACATACTACTACGATACCGGATGGTTTATGGGTGAGTTGAACTTTGGTTTCTACTTTGTTGACATTCTGTCCTCCAGCACCTCCTGATCGAGAGGTTTGCATGGCAATATCTGCTGGGTTGATTTGTACATCCACTTCTTCCACTTCTGGTAAAACGGCTACAGTAGCTGCAGAGGTATGCACTCTTCCTTGTGTCTCGGTGTCTGGAACACGTTGTACGCGATGTACTCCAGCTTCAAATTTGAGTGTCCCAAAAATTTCTAATCCTTCTACTTTAACTACAATTTCTTTGAATCCTCCCGCTGTTCCATGGGTAACATCTATTATTTCATGTTTCCAACCTTGAGCATCAAAAAACTTCGTATACATCCGAAATAAATCTCCGGCAAATAAGCTGGCTTCATCTCCACCCGCTCCTGCTCTAATTTCCACAATGGCATTTTTATCATCCTCCGGATCTTTAGGAATGAGTAGCATTTTGATTTCATTTTCCAATGGCTCTTTCCGGTCACTGAGTAGCTCGAATTCTTCTTTAGCCATTTCTTTCATTTCTAGATCATTGGAATGCTCCAAAATTTCTTTTGCTTCGGATAGATTTCCTACTAGGTTTTTATATTCAAAAAATCGTTCTACGATTTGTTTTAAGTCACTATATTCCTTGTTTAATTTGGTAAATTGTTTTATATCAGAAGCTATTTCAGGACTACTAAGTAATAATTCTACTTCTTTAAAACGAGCGTATATTCCTTCCAATGTTTCAAGCATAAAGGGCAAATGTATTCATAATGAATCGGCAAATCAACACAAACAAGTTATTGAATTGGAATGCGAATTACACGATTTTCTTCACTGTAATAAATTGCATTCCCGGATTTGGTGATTTGAGCGAATAAAGGCAAGGAATATTTTAATGGTATTGGGTTTCTAAGTATGGAATTATAGGCCATTAAAGATCCTTTTTGATTGACATAAAATAATTTTGAAATACTTGTTGCTGAGGTACAGGGATAAAAAGAATATGTGGTCTCATAAGTGCCAAACAGATCAAAACTAAGAATTCCATTTAAAGAATCTGCCACCAGGGTATGGCCATCTTCTTCCCAAATTTTATATGTATTTAGTGCTTTTGAACTAATGGTATTTAGGTATATGGAAGAAGCTAAGAGTTTGCCAGATTTACTTATTTTTTTTAGGGTATAATCGGAGATGTCCAGTATCCAAATTTGATTGTCAAAGGATCGTGCTACACAAGCTACATTATAAATATATAGATCGTTGAACCGGATCTCACCACGTTTATTGAGCATGTTATCATAAAATACGAGTATATTTTGGTCTCGGTGATATACATATATTTCAAATGGATTGGAACAATCAATGCTTGAAATAGTACCATAACTTTTAATATTTACATTGGTAATCTGTTTTCCGGTTAAATCAAATTTATACAATGTGAATGCATCATCAGTTACCCATATATTTTGAGATGCATCAATATTCATACATTGAATAGCGTTAAGGGGAGTTAATGTCAAAGTGTCTTGGCTTCTAACCCAAAATGCAAAGAAAAAACTAATCAGAAAAAGTGTGCATCTTAACATCATTTTCTTCTAAAGTTACGAAGGTAAAGTGTGATATCCAATCACCAAGGTTTATAAGAGTAGCTTTCTTTTCAATAGGTATTTTCATCGGTTTGTGACGATGTCCAAAAATGAAATAGTCAACATCATGAGTCTGCACATAATCTTGAGCAAACTGATATTGATACTCCTTTTCTAATGGAATGTCTAATTGGTCATTGAGATGACTTTTCTTTCTACTTTTTTTACTTAAGAACTGGGCCAATGCAATACCTGTATTGGGGTGTAATCGGCCAAATAACCAAATAGCTAATTTACTTCTAAAAATTTTTCGGATTATTTTATAACTGCGTTCACCCTTCCAAAGGGCGTCTCCGTGATGAATGTAGCATTTTTTACCTTGAATGGTCCCTATCCATTCTTCATCTATAATCTTAAGACCTATTTCTTTTTCTAAATAATTGAAAGTCCACATATCATGATTGCCTTTAAAAAAATAAATAGGAATACCAGTGTCAGTCATAGACGCCAATTTGCCGAGCAATCGATTGAAATACTTTGGAACTGTAGCTTTGTATTCAAACCAAAAATCAAATACATCACCTACTAAAAACAGGGAATCGCAATCGGGTTCAATTTGATTCAGCCATTGTACAATTTTTTTTTCACGTTTAAGCGATTCACTATAATTAGGAGTCCCAAGATGAAAATCAGATGCAAAGTATGTTTTACTCATGGCTATAGAAATGCAAAAATATAGATTAATGAGCTTCTAGCCAGTTATTGCCATTTCCTGCTTCGGCAACTACGGGTACTTTTAAGGGCATTGCTATTTCCATTTCTTGAATGATGATGGGTTTTATTTCTTCTAATTCACTAAGAGGAACATCAAATAACAATTCGTCATGGACTTGTAATATCATTTTTGTACGAGAGTTCAACTGCGATAATTTTTGATTTATATTAATCATAGCTAATTTTATCATATCAGCAGCACTCCCCTGAATAGGCGCATTAATTGCATTTCTTTCAGCAAATCCGACCACAGTTTGGTTGCTGGAATTTATATCAGGTATAAATCGTTTTCTACCAAGCATCGTTTTAACATATCCATTTTCTCTACAATATGTTATGGTATCGTCCATGTATTTTTTTACACCGCTAAATTGATCAAAATAGGCATCAATTAAAGTTTTAGCTTCTGTCCTTGAAATTTTTAAATTTTGGGCAAGCCCGAATGCTCCTTGTCCATATATTAATCCAAAATTGACACTTTTTGCCTTGTATCGTTGCTCTTTGGTCACCTCTTCAATAGCTACACCAAAAACTTTTGCTGCGGTAGCGGAGTGAATATCCAATCCTGCCTTGAATGCATCAATCATTCCTGCATCTTCAGCCACTGATGCCACAATTCTTAGTTCTATTTGAGAATAATCAACCGCCAGAAGGGTATGATCTTCGTCTCTTGGAATAAACGCTTTTCTGATTTCTTTACCCATGTCTGTTCGAATAGGGATATTCTGCAGATTAGGATTAGTGCTACTTAATCTTCCAGTGGCTGCAACAGCTTGCCCAAAGTTGGTATGTACTCTTCGTGTTTTTGGATGGATTAGTTTAGGTAATGCATCTACATAAGTAGATCTTAGTTTGTTAATTTTTCTATAGTCCATTATATTTTTGACTATAGCATGTTCGTCTGCTAATTTTTCCAGAGTGGCTTCATCAGTTTTATACTGACCGGTTTTAGTTTTTTTTGCTTTAGCATTAATTTTTAAGTGGTCAAATAAAACTTCACCTAATTGTTTTGGACTAGCAATGTTAAATTTGAGGTCAGAGAGTTCATATATGCGGTCTTCCATTTTGTTTGACATCAATTCTAGTTCTTTGGAATATTCTTGTAGAAAATGATCATCGATACGTATCCCTTCCATTTCTATATCAGCAAGAACAGAGACTAATGGCATTTCTACACGAATGAGAAGATGAGCCAATTGTTTATCCATTAATTCTTGGTATATTTTTTGTTTTAGTTGAAAGGTGATGTCTGCATCTTCACACGCATATTCTTTTGCTTTTTCTAAAGGAACGCTAGCGAACGATTGTTGATTCTTACCTTTCTTTCCGATCAAATTAGTGATAGAAACAGGTTGATAATGGAGATATTTTTCTGAGAGAACATCCATGTTATGTCTCCCGTCTGGATCTACTAAGTAGTGAGCTAACATGGTGTCAAATACTGGTCCATCAATGAAAATCTCGTATTTTAAAAGTACTTTGAGATCATATTTTAAATTTTGTGCAATTTTTTCAATAGATTGATGTGCAAAAAGATGTTTAAATTCATTTAATATTTTCTTAGTTTCATCAAAATCTTGTGGCATATTGACATAGAACGCTTTACCTGCTTCAAAACAAAATGAAACACCTAAAATTTCAGCATCATGTACATTTAAGGAGGTCGTTTCAGTATCAAAACAAAAAGAATTATTTTTTTCTAATTCAGATATTAAATATTTTCTTTTATTCTCATTATCAATAAGTTGATAATCGTGTTTTGTGTTTTCTATTGCGTTTAATTCAATACTATTATTTTCTTTTATTTGAGAAGTAGTGATGGAGTTTGTAGCGGATGAAAATAAATTTCCTTGTACAGTTTTGGCTTCCTGCATCGATTCATTGAACACCCTTCTTGATAGAGCATTAAATTCTAATTTGGTGAATAATTGATTAATCTTTTCTTTATTGGGTTTCGACCGAATTAACTCTGATTCATCAAAGTTTACCGGAACATCTGTAATGATTTTTGCCAGATGCTTCGACATAAATGCCTGTTCTTTATTATCTTCTATTTTTTCGCGAAGTTTACCTTTGATGCCGTCGAGGTTTTCATACATGTTTTCCATGGATCCGAACTCTAATAATAGTTTTGATGCCGTTTTAGCTCCAACTCCAGGTATACCAGGGATATTATCTACAGCATCGCCCATCATGCCTAAGTAGTCTATGATTTGCTCAGTTTTCTCAAGACCAAATTTTTTGCATACTTCTGCAGGACCTAAGATTTCTGGGGGATTACCCCCACGGGCAGGTTTATACATCAATATTTTATGGGTGACCGCTTGACCAAAATCCTTGTCTGGTGTCATCATGTAGGTGATGAATCCTTCTTTTTCTGCTCGTGTAGCTAAGGTAACAATTACATCATCGGCTTCATACCCTTCTTTTTCTATAATGGGAATATTAAAGGCTTCAATGATTTCACGAATAAAGGGTTCGGATCGTTTTATGTCTTCTGGTGTTTCGTCTCTATTCGCCTTATATAATGGGTATTGTTTTTTTCGTATATTCTCTGATTTATGATCAAAACAAACGGCTATATGGCTTGGATTATGTTTTTCTAAAACTTCAAGCAGTGTATTGGTAAAGCCAAAAATGGCGTTTGTATTGAGTCCGTAGGAAGTGATTCTTGGGTTTTTGATAAATGCATAGTAGGACCTAAAAATGAGTGCATAAGCATCCAATAGAAATAGTTTTTTTTCAGCTGACATAAAGAGAGTCAAAAGTAAATCAATTTTAAGATGAATAGAATACAGGTTCAATATAATGTTACTGCAACCTATTGAATGCGTATAGGATTATGGTATCGTGTTTGGCAAATCGTCGGTGTGTTTTGGCATAATTAGCGTGCTAAATCCAACTATAATTAAACTTGTTTGAGCAAAATATATAGGTGTTAAATGCCTCATATACACTGGAGCAGCGTAAATATGAAAGAGTATATATCCTGCCATTACACTCCAAATAAAACCAAAAATAACAGTTTGTATTTTCGTCAATTTTTTCCATACCTTCTTTGCAATAATCAATATGAGTATCACCATTAATACTAACCATATAATAAGCTGAGTAATGGGAAGATAGTTTGCTACGGCATTGATAGGTGTTTGTCTAACAAGCATTTTTAATGATGGATCAAAATCAAAATGGTCTTTTAAAATAACGTTGGATACATAGGCAGTATCAGAAGTGGTATATAAGTCATCTAATTTTGGATATAGGGTTTCTAAAAGGTTGGGTATTAAATAATTTTGAGTGTACTCTACAGGGTAGTGAATCATGACATATTTAGCAAAATCTGTATAGGTTGTTTTGCCTAATTTGGTCCATGTTCTTAGATATTGAGATTGGTTTTCATTCATTTTGTCGAACAAATACTGCTTTAATGGGAGTTTCTTAAGCCATAAATATTTGGCAGTGACTCCATCCGCTTTGAGTGTAGAGGAATCAAAATTACTAAGTGTAGAAATGAAATTCTTTAATTCTGGATTTTCAATTTCATCATTATTAAAGTCAATTTCTGAAACAGCATGCATGGCATTATCCGCCATTTGCCAACCAGAAAACCCACTGTAGGTGTGTACCCCAGTAATTTTTTTGGTAGCCATTACTTGATCGTGATATAGCTTATAACCCATAATACACAGAATGAGGAAGCTTAAAAAAAATAGATTTTTTTCTTTTTTACATAGCGTTAAAGTGAGGACAAAAAAGGTTAAAATAAAGTAGATAATCCCTATGTAACGAATATTGATGGTTATATAAAGTACAATACATGTTAGAATAATCAATACAATAGTGATTCTTGAATCTTTACTGTAAATGATCCATATCAGTATTGTAGTCCACAATATCGTTAATGATGTAAACAGACTATCACTCAGAATACAATTGGTAAGATAGATCGTTTTTAGGCTAAAGGCTAATAGGATATATAAGGCTATTTTGTACCCTTTTGAAAGATTAAAAATATGTACTAACGTTTTAGCAAATACGATATGTACACAAGTACTTATTAAAAATTGGATAAAAATTAAAAATGGAATTTGGTTAGACACCCCTTTTATAAGGTTTAAAAATTTTGAATATCCATAGGGGCGATAACCAATATACCTTCCTTGAACAGCAGATCGAATATAATCAGCAGAATCACTAATACCATCTGGAAATGGGTGCAACAAAGTCAGAACAAGGTAGAGGCTTATATAAATAATAAAAAGGATTAAAATATCCCATGAAAAAATTTTCAATGTAGATTGATGCTGGTATTTAGGTTTCATAGTAGAGTTAAAAATAATGAAAAGAAATTTGTTGTTAGATATTATCCTTGACTTAAAGACGACAACTTCAATCAAATTTCTACCTTTGTTGTTATTGAATAGAATGAAGTTTTCACCCAATTATAACATCATCGAGGAATTAAAATGGAGAGGTTTATACCACCAGTCCATTCCGGGAACAGAAGAATTGTTAATGGAAGAGATGGTAAGTGGTTATGTGGGTTTTGATCCTACTGCAGATTCATTACACATTGGTAATTTAGTTCCTATTATTTTGTTGGTACATTTACAAAGAGCAGGTCACAAGCCCTATGCACTTGTAGGTGGTGCTACCGGTATGGTTGGTGATCCATCGGGAAAGAAAGCCGAGCGTCAGTTATTAAGTATAGAAGAAATTCAACACAATTTAAATGCTCAAAAAAAGCAATTAGAGCAATTTTTAGACTTCGATTGTGGAATAAATAGTGCTGAGGTAGTCAATAATTTCTCCTGGTTTGAGCCGATGTCTTTTTTAGAATTTATCAGGGATGTTGGTAAACATATTTCTTTGAATTACATGATGGCTAAAGATTCTGTAAAAAATAGACTGGAAGAGGGAATGAGTTTTACCGAGTTTAGTTATCAGTTGGTTCAGGGGTATGATTTTTATTATTTATGGAAGGAGAAAAATATTAAACTTCAAATGGGTGGTAGTGATCAATGGGGAAATATAGTTACGGGTACAGAATTAATTCGTAGAAAAGGTGAAGGTAAAGGATTTTCGTTAACAGCTCCTTTAATCACTAAATCTGACGGAAGTAAATTTGGTAAAAGTGAGGGTGGTAATGTGTGGTTAGATCCATCAAAGACAAGTCCGTACGAATTTTACCAGTTTTGGATGAATACCTCTGATGATGATGCAGAAAGATACATCAAGATCTTTACTTTATATGATAAAGTATACATAGATAATTTAATTAATCAGCATAAAGAAACACCACATCTCAGATTTTTGCAAAAAGAATTAGCTGGATTTATTACACAATGGGTTCATGGTGAAGAAGGTTATAAAACAGCTTTATCGGCTTCTGATATTTTATTTGGGAAGGCTACAGCAGCGAGTTTACGCGAATTGTCAGAGTCAGACTTTTTTTCCATATTTAATGGAGTTAAAAACAAAGAAGTAACTGATATAGAAGGAATTAATATAGTAGAAATGTGTGCAGATACCGGTTTTTTGGCTAGTAAAAGTGAAGCAAAAAGAGCTTTGCAAGAAAATTCCGTCTCTGTTAATAGCGAAAAAGTTACAGAAGAATTTATTTTTTCAAATACTGATCTCATTAATGGAAAATACATCCTTCTACAACGAGGTAAAAAGAATAAATTTATCATTATCAAAAATTAAATATGATATCTATTGATCCTAAAGAGCTAACTGTACCTAAACTGCATCAATACTTACTTGGAAGTATTGGTCCAAGGCCCATTGCTTTTGCAAGTACAATTGACAAAGATGGTCATAGAAATTTAGCACCATTCAGCTTTTTTAATGTTTTTAGTGCTAATCCACCAATATTAATTTTTTCTCCAGCAAGAAGTGGAAGGACAAATACAAATAAGGATACCTATCACAATGTAAAAAATATTCCTGAGGTTGTTATAAATGTAGTCACATATGCAATGGTAAATCAGATGAGTCTAGCAAGTTCCCCTTTTGATATTACTGTAGACGAATTCAAGAAATCTGGATTTACGCCAATCGCTTCTGATACCATTCAGCCTTATCGCGTGTTAGAATCACCGATTCAAATAGAGTGTAAAGTAATAGAAATAAAAGAATTAGGGGAAAATGGCGGTGCGGGAAATTTAATTTTTTGCGAGGTACTTAAAATGCATATTGACGATTCCGTGTTGGATGATAATGGTATGGTTGATCAACAAAGAATAGATTTAGTTAGCCGGATGGGTGGCAATTGGTATTGTAGAGCCGACAGTCATTCTATGTTTGAAATAGACAAACCTCTTACTACCATTGGAATAGGTGTTGATGTATTGCCTCGAAGCATACGTGAAAATAAAGATTTGACAGGTAACGAACTTGGAAAGTTAGGCATGATGGAATCAATACCCTCCGAAGAAGAAAGGCTTAACATTCTCAACCATTATACGGGTTTAATAACTTTAAGTGAAGCTAAACGAAGCTTGGAACTAAACCATGTTGCTTTGGCTTACGCAATACTAACCGAATTAAACTAAATGAATATTCAAAAATTACTGTTCAAACTTTTTATTTCTCTAACTTATTTGATTCGTTGCTGGATTCTAATTTTACCCATTGCTATTGCAATTATTGTCATGAAGGAAGATGGGTGGAAGTATGGATTTACCTTTATTCAAAGCAATTTGAACGTTGCTTTTTTTATAGCATTTGCATTCAGTTTTTTATTATCCTTATATCATACACTAAGTTTTGAAGAGGCAGAAGGTTTTCCTGATGAAAACTTTTTAAAATCTCATCAGATAGTTCGTGTAAGGAGCACCTATTCGATCCCTGAACTTGAAGATTGGCTTGCTTCCAATTCACGTTTTGTCAATATATCCGTTATAGGAAATACGATTATAGCCTCTAAAAAAGTATATTTTCTCAAACCCGATAAAATTCGAATAGAACATAAAGATGATCTATATACCATTGAGAGCAGACCCTACTTTTCATGGTGGTTTATTGATTTTGCTAGAAATTATAAAACCGTTAAACGGATAGCTCAATATATCAAAATAAAATGAAAGTCTGTATTTTATCGGGATCTGCAAGACCCAACAATAACACATTGCGTGTAGCGAAAGCCATATCATCTTATTTTGATTCGTCAAAGATTATTGATTTTCAGGAGTATGATTTGCCAAATTTTAACCAAGAAATGTTGGTACCCGGAAAAGAAACACTGTTTCAAACCAAAATGATTCATACAATAGATGAAGCGGATTTAGTTTTTGTGTTAACTCCAGAATACAATTGGTTTCCCACGGCAGAAATCATAAATACAATTCATCAATTAGCTAACAATGAGTATAAGCATATATTTGACAATAAGGTAATTGCAACAATTGGAGTGAGTGCAGGTCGTGGAGGTAGAATGCCTGCAGTGCAACTCGTCTCGGTTTTCAACAAAATAATTAGTTTTTTTAAGTTATCCAGTATGGTCAGTCCAAGTGCCTATGAGGTTCAAGAAGTTACTCGTTGTATTGATGAACATGGTCAGTTATTGGATAACAAACAGTTTAATGCTGGTTTTTCAGAATATGTTAGCTATTCATTAAAAGTTGCTAAAAGATGGCATTTTAATGCTTGAAAAAAATTAAATTGCGTCTACCAAATTTCAAATTCAATCATGAAAGTAGTTTTTTCTTTAATAACACTCTTTATATCCCTAGGTGTCTCTGCTCAAAACACCAATTTTGTAAAATTAATCATCAATGATTCAGCTGACAAAGCTCAAATGGCTTTTCAGAATTCAAGTGGCGATTATTTCTTATTATCGAACTCAAATAGTGGGGGGCAAGGTGATCTGGACTTTGTTGTAACCAAAACAGATGGTTTAGGTGAGTCCCTTTGGTCATATACCTATGGAAATTCTCGAAGAGATAGTGCTACGAGCATAAAGCCAACCAAAGACGGGGGTGTCGTAATTTGCGGTTATACCACAACAAGTTCCAATAATATAAATGGTTTTGTTTCCAAAATTAGTTCTTCCGGTGCTTTACAATGGTCTCGTGCTTTAGATACCGATAGCACAGAACAACTTTTTGATGTTGTACAAGCATTTAATGGTGAGTATTATGCATGTGGTTATGTAAAAACAGATACATTGGGTGATAACATTTTGATTTGTAAACTATCAAGTAGTGGGGCAATATCTTGGACTAAATCTTTTGGTGGAATTGGCGATGATAGGGGTATGTCTATTATCGAAGATAACTTCGGAAGATTAGTTATTGCGGGTTACACATCCAATGATTCGGTCAATATAGGTACAAGTGGGGATAAAGATTTTCAACTTTTGGCACTTTCTAGTGCTGGAAATGTTTTAAATTCTAAGAATATTGGAACCTCGAATTCTGAAATAGCTACCCAAATTATCATGACCGCTGACAATGCGTATTATGTTGCAGGTAATATTCTGCAAAATGGTGGGATGAATAGTAATTTATTAATCAGTAAAATAGACACTACTTTTAAGATACTGAATACAGACCTGATTGCCTCAGTAGATAATCTAATTTTGAAGGACATCAAACTAGGAAACAATAATTCTATTATCATTGCTATGTCTTCAAGAAGTTCAATGTCTACTAATGCCGTATTTTGTGAATTATATTCATTTGGAAATAGCTCTTCAGGAAAAACCATCGGTGGTTTTTCAACTGACGGACAATCTGGAATGTCTATCATGGGGAATCCTACCTCAGGATTTTCTATTTTTTCTTCTGGAAATTCTCTAGGAAATACCTCAACCGAAGATTTATATTTAGCAAAATTATCTAAGTCACTTACATTGGAATGCTCATCAGATATAGAACCTATTCAATCACAAGGATTTATTAATTTGAGCTCTAATAGTTTTTCAAACATTTATAATCTCAATTCAAATTCAACTATTTCATTCGTAAAGGGATCCATTCAAAATTCAGATTCAGTAGTATGTTGTAATTTAGAAGCCAGAGTGAAAGGTAATACCTTTACCATTTGTGATGGTGCTTCTATCAATATTGGGAAATCTTCAATAAGTGGCTATAACTATTCTTGGACCACTATTTCTGGACAAACTTTTACAAGTCAATCTGCTAATCCATTAGTTTCGCCTAATGAGGATACAGAATATAAGCTTGTAGTAACTTCTGATGATGGACTTTGTACCTCAGATTCAGCAACTGTAGAAGTTTTTGTCAAACCAAGAATGACTCAAAATTTTATTTCTGACACATTTTTTTGTGAGGGTTCTTCCATAACAATTAATGCAAAATCGGGTATGTTAATTTATGAATGGCAAACAGATAATGGAGTCCAAATTAATAAACGATCAATAACTATTGATTCTTCAGAAATACTCAAACTTTTTATGGTGGATAACAATACTTGTCGTTACTATGATACGCTCGTGGTGATCGAACAACCTCTTCCTAAATTTTCATTAGGTAACGATACTACTATCTGTGATAATCTGGATATTACACTAATAGGACCACCCAACATGAGATCATATTCATGGAATTCCGTTTCCACCACCAATTCTACCTATACAACTAATCAAGAAAAACTTCATACTCTAGAAGTTACAGATACCTTTGGATGTAAATACACGGGCGATATTCAAATTTTCACAAATCCATCTTCGACAATTGACATAGGGAGTGATACCTCATTATGTGAAGGTCTTAGTATTGAATACTTTGGACCTGTTTTCCTAAAAAATTATGCATGGAATGGAGTCTCTTCTAGCAAGAATAATTTTACAACTTCATCAGATACAATAGTTTTTGTAGAAGCTTACAATAGCTTTGGTTGTCCGGCATATGATACTGTTAAGATTACCTATCAACCAACACCCTATTTTAGCTTAGGTCAAGATACAGGATTTTGTGATAACATCAGTTATCAACTTACGGGTCCGTCAAACATGAAGAATTATTTATGGTACAACGGTAGCGATAATGTTAGTATCAATGTAACCGGACCAGGTTTATATTACCTGGAGGTTAAAAGCAATGAAAATTGCTCATTTACGGATAGTATTACTATTTCAAAATACGAAAGTCCAATCATTACAATAGGAAATGATACAGCTCTTCGAACGAGTAACCCCCTTGTACTCACTCCTGGGCCCAATTTTGTTTCATATACTTGGAGTACAGGCGAAACTACTGAAAAAATTGAAGTAAAAGATAAAGGTACATATTCAGTAACTGTAATAGATTCCAACGGTTGTTCGGGTTATGCTGAAATGCAAATAACCAGTTCAGCTAGAGTGCCAAGCATTGATGACAGACGACTCCATATATATCCCATCCCTGCTGATCAATTTCTTTATGTAACATCTATTAATAACACAACCCCAATCGATATTAGAATTACTGATGTTTTTGGCCAATTAGCGCTTGAAAAACGAGTATTACAACCCAATTTTACAATTGAAATTTCTGAATTAATTTCTGGAACATATGTTTTATCAATGCTTCAAGATGGAAAAATTTCACACCACACTTTAATAGTTAGTCATTAATGTCAATCGAAGTTAAAAATTTAACGAAGGTATATGGCAGTCAAAAAGCAATAGATCAAGTATCATTTTCGATAGGATCGGGTGAGATTGTAGGTTTTTTAGGGCCTAATGGTGCTGGGAAAAGTACAACGATGAAAATTTTAAGTGGGTATATCTCAAAGACATCGGGAGAAGCAGAGGTGCTAGGATTAGATGTCTCAAGTAATGGAATAGCAATCAAAAAGAAAATCGGGTATTTGCCAGAATTGAACCCACTTTATGGTGAAATGTATGTTAAAGAATATTTAGAATTTACAGCTAATATTCATGACATAAAAAACACTAAGAAGGCCATTGATAAGGTTATCAATTCTACTGGACTTACGCAAGAAAGTACGAAGAAAATTAGCCAATTATCAAAAGGCTATAAACAACGTGTTGGTCTAGCTCAGGCCCTGATTAATGATCCAGATGTGCTTATATTAGACGAGCCAACCTCAGGATTAGACCCCAATCAGATGAAAGAAATTAGACAGCTGATTCTTTCTTTGGGCAAGAATAAAACTATTTTATTGTCCTCACATATTATGCAAGAAGTAGAAGCCATGTGTAATCGTGTAATTATTATTAATCAAGGTAAAATTATTGCGGATGATACCATTCAATCTATAAAGAAAAATAGGAATGAAGATCAAGTTTATACCCTTGTTACCTTTAAGGATAAAATAAACGAGGAACAATTGATGACCATCAAAGGTGTTCAATCCGTAGAGCTATCAGGAAACAATACATATTCGGTATGCACCAAGAAATCAGCAGATGCAGCAGAAATACTTTTCAATTTTGCCATTGCTTCTAAAACAATAATTCTGGAGCAAAAGAGTAAAGAGAAATCATTAGAGTCTATCTTTGAATTTTTGACCAAGAATGCTTAGTATTTATAAAAAAGAAATTCGAAGTTTTTTAAGTTCACTCATTGCCTATGTAGTTATTATCGTTTTTCTATTAATCATTGGATTATTTGCATGGATATTTGCCGATGGAAATATTTTAGCTCAAGGACGCGCTAATTTGGATATTTTATTTTTTTTAGCACCATGGGTTTTTACTTTTTTAATTTCGGCGATCACGATGCGTTCTTTTGCAGAGGAGCTCAAACAAGGTACTTATGAAATATTGAGCACAAAGCCAATTACTGATCTTCAAATCATATTAGGGAAGTTTTTTGCCTCTGTTACTTTAGTAATTTTTGCTTTATTACCCACTTTTATATATGTATACTCAGTATATCAATTGGGATCGCCTCAGGGCAATTTAGACATGGGAGCCATTATGGGTTCCTACTTAGGTCTATTGTGTTTAGGCATGTCTTATGTCAGTATAGGTCTATTTGCTTCCGTGATTACGCCCAATCAGATTGTGGCATTTATTCTCGGTTTGTTTTTATGTTTTTTCTTTTATGTAGGTTTTGATCAAATGAGTAATCTCGGTGTATTTGGCGGTTTAGACAGTTTTGTCCAGTCATTGGGTATTCAATATCATTATGATTCAATAAGTCGGGGAGTAGTAGATACCCGAGATTTGATTTACTTCCTATCTGTAGTGTCAGTTTTTTTAGGTCTAACATCTCTTATTCTCACATCTAAAAAATGATAAAGTTTAAAGGCAACATATCACGTCACATGGAGTTGAAAATCGGGGTATTTATTGTCCTTATGTTATTGCTCAATTTTATTGGAAGTCAATATTATTTTAGATTGGATCTAACAAAAGAAAAAAGATACACTTTATCATCATCTACCCTAAATTTATTGAGTAAATTAGATGATGACATTTACGTGACTATTTTTTTAGAAGGTGATCTACCCATCGAATACAAACAGCTTCAATCATCAACAAAAGACATACTCAATGAATTTAAAATGGCTTCTGGTGGGAAGTTAAAATTTCAGTTTGAGGATATTTTAGCTGATAAAGAAATTAAGGAGAAGGAAGCTATACTGAAAGAGATGTTCCAAAAAGGGCTTCAAATTGAGCGTCCCGAGTTAAAGCCCGATGAGGCTCCTACAGAAAAATATATTCTCCCTACCGGTATTGTATTTTATAAAGGCAAAGAATATCCAATAAATCTACTAAAAAGAGAGTTTGGGAAAGATATAGAACTCGAGATTAATAGTTCGATTGAGTTGTTGGAATATGAAATTGGGACTGCTATTAGAAAAGGAATCGCTGGTAAGGAAATGAAACTTGCATTTACGGATGGTCATGGAGAATTAAGCGATATTGAAACTGCCGATATAGCAAACGCACTGAGTGATTTTTATTCATTGGAGCGTATTAATTTGAATTTGAATGATAGTAATTGTTATAAAATTTTCGCTGTAGATGTATACAATAATCCAGACAGAGAACCTTTTACGATCTTAGTGGAGGGATTAATTAAACAATTAAAAACCTATTCTGGGATAGTTATAGCTAAGCCTACTCAGGCATTTTCAGAACCCGAAAAATATATTTTAGATCAATATATCATGCAAGGAGGTAAGGCTATTTTCTTGGTAGAAAACCTCATTGCTGAAATGGATTCAGTAGCCAAGTATGGCCAAACTATATCAGCCAATTATTCCCACAATTTGGATGACCTTTTGTTTAATTATGGAGTTAAGGTTAAGCCAAATCTTGTACAAGATATCCAATGTCACGGTATTCCTGCTATAAATCAACAAACCAACCGACCAGGTTTCTGGCCTTGGATTTTTTATCCTTTGTTTAGTGCAGTAGATGATAACCCAGTATCCAAGAATTTAGAAAATGTTTGGGGGAGATACTGTAGCACCTTAGATACCACCGCTAGGAAAACCCTTAAAAAAACAGTCTTGCTTCGTTCATCCCCACGTTCAAGGGTTGCTGCACATCCAGTAATGATCTCTTTAGATATTTTAAAAAATCAACAGAATCCAAGAAATTTCAGAAATGGAAATCAAATTTCTGCAGTACTAGTTGAAGGGGAGTTCAAAAGCCCATTTAAATATAGAGAAGGGATGCAACGTAAATTTGATATTCCTTTTTCTGCATCGATTACAAAAAATGCCATGATAGTGATTGGGGATGGCGATTTAATTCGGAATCAAGTATCCTCTGATGGTAAAATTTATCCATTGGGATATGATAGATATGCCTCAAGTCAATTTTCTACACCTGTAGAATTTGCAAATAAAAAATTCTTTTTAAATTGTGTTGATTATTTATGTGACGATAATAATTTAATTGAAGTACGAAGTAAGGAGGTAATCTTACGATTATTGGATAAAGGCAAGGTGAAAAATGAGAAATTATACTGGCAAATTTTGAATATGGGATTACCTGTTTTTTTAATCCTTTTGTTTGGTATTATTAATTCATTGTATCGTAAAAGGCGATGGGCATAAGTAAGAGAATACATATTCGAAACACATTCATTTTTGCATTCATATTTAACACCTTTTTTCTTCAAGCTCAAGATAAATCCTATGTTAGTGCTAGTCTAACACCTGGTTTTTTATTGGCTCATAGAGCAGATATAAAAAATTTAGCTGCTCATAATTTTGGAATTGATATATCTATAGAAAGACAAAAATATGCTACGGATTGGGGGCAATTTTATAATAAACCGAGTACAGGTTTTGGAATATTATATTATAATTTAGGTCGTGTAGAAACAGGGCATGCTTTGGGTGCTCTTTCCCACGTCAAACTGAATGTTCTATCCATAAAGAATATTGATTTGAAGTTCAGAATGGGAGTAGGGGTCGCATACCTTACCCAAAAGTTCGACGAATATGAAAACAGAAGAAATCAGGCTATAGGTAGTCATTTGAATGGGAGTATGCAGTTTGGTCTAACAGCAAGAAAGGAATGGGAAAAATCATCTAACTTCATGGAGGCAGGTATTTCCATTTCCCATTATTCTAACGCAGCCTTTAAAGTACCCAATTTAGGGTATAATATTCCTTCATTTTGCTTACGGTATGGATGGTATACAAAACCTGGTGAAAACCCTAGCTCCAAACAAGTCATATCATCAGACCAATTTAGTTGGTCTGCACTACTGATTTATGGCAGAAAGCAGCGTAATTTTGCCAACCCCAAGGATTTTAATAATTATGGTATTCAGTTAAGGGGAATTCGTCATTTAAATTCAGTAAAAGCGTGGAGATTTGGTCTTGATTACACTTTAGACAAGACCTATATGCATGCCCTGGATTCAGAAATACCCTCACATGCCATATCTATTGAGGACCAATCTGAATTGGCCATAGCAGGAGGTTTTCAGTGGGGTTTCGGTAAGGCAACTGTAATCGCTGAGATGGGTGCATATGTATATAAACCCAGCATATTAAAAAACGGATTGAGTCAGCGTATGGGACTATCATACATGTTAAATCAACACTGGTACACTCAAGGTATGTTACGTTTTCATCGGGGAGTTGCAGATTTTTTTGAAATGGGTATAGGGTATACGTTATGAAAAAACTGAGTTGGATTTCGATTTTGATATTCTTCATCGCCTGCCAAGGGGATAGAAAAGACGATTGTATTACCTCAATGGGCAAAAAAACAGTGATTACTCGTTCGGTTTTATCTTTTAACAAATTGTATGTAGAAGATCGCATTGAAGTAATTTTAAAGCAAGACTCTTCTAGGCATGGAGAAATCTTGTTGGAAGGACCATCAAACTTATTGAATCAAGTACATAGCGAAGTGTCAAATGGGCAACTGCGTTTAATCAATACCAATACGTGCAATTTTGCTCGTTCGTTCAATTATGATTTGAAAGTATATGTATTTGTTAATCAACTGATCGATCTTCAAGTAGAGTCAATAGCTGAGGTTATAACAGCGGATACACTCAATGTAGATTTCTTATCCATTAAACACACGGCATTATCTGATATTGATCTCACTTTATCTGGCAAAGAAGTTTTTATCAGGTCCAGAAATTCAGCCACAACACGTCTGCATGGAAATTTAAAGGTATTGAAAGGAAGTATTGAAGAAATATCTGATTTAGATGCAGCGGAATTAACCTGTGATGAGGTGTATTTAGATAGCCACTCCCCATTGGATTGTACGGTGAATCCTTCATTAGGCATGTATATGAAAATATATAATTCAGGGAATATTTATTATATCCAAGAGCCCACAGCATACCGTATATTGGCACACCGATCGGGGACAGGAAACTTGTTAAAAAGGTAAGGGATATTCTATATTTTAAACCGAATTAAATCACTTCATATTCTTTCAGTTACTTCAAAAAACATCTATCAAAAAACGGGTGTTCATCAAAATGAATACCCGTTGGGATGATTTCTTTCTCAGTTTTAGTGTTGTACAATCACCTTAGAAACTAATTTTTTATTAGCTCCTATGATTTCAATAAAGTAATTGCCTGATTTCCAATCTATTGTGGAAATTTGAACAGTACCTGTTTGGTTATGTTGATTGCTGTATACTAACTTACCATTCATTGCATATGCATTTAAGGTAAATGCACCACTCATTTTGGTATCGATGGTGATGTATGCATTAGCAGGATTTGGATAAGCGTGAATTTGGTGTGAATTGATGGTATTACTAGGTTCAGGTTTTACGCTTGTAAGCATCGATTTTGTCTCCCAAATTCCCATTCCGTGTGTACCTGCATAAATTCGGGGTCCAGTAGATGAATTACTTTCTACTTGCGTTAAATCAAATACCGGTACGCGTGGGAATGGCATATCACTATCAACACCATCAGGGGCTTCCACCCAAGTTGGATTAGAAGAGGAGCCATTATTTGTAGCCCAAATACCGAACTCTGTTCCCAAGATGATGACATCAGAATTTTTTATGCTGATTAATCCGTGGTATACGGGGAATTTTGGTAAATTACTTTGAATACTTGTCCAGTTTGGGGATGCATCAAGTGCATTGTTCGTAATATAGACATAATTACTATTTCCATAATTACCAATTGTTGCAACCATTCGGTTCGGATTTTCTGGGTCAATAGCCACAGAGGTAATGGTACGAGCCGTACTTACACCCATATTTTGTGAAATTTCAACGGTATTTAAATTGGCCGCAATTTGATTTCTTCCGGGTAAGGAAATGGTATCAAATTGGGTGGATAGTAAATTATCTATTCTAAATATTTTTCCATTGCTTGTTGTTGCAAACAAAGATTCTCCATTGGAACTAGGTTCAAGGTGATGAACCCGAGATAGATTTGAAATTCTAAACCATCGAATAGAACCATCCTTTGGATTTGTAGGGTCGTGAGGTTTGCCGTATGCATTAATGCATACCCAAACGCCATCATTGGCAGCAAAGTATATTCGACCGTTCGCAATTGAATCATCAGATTCTCTTTTACCATAGGTTTCAATACTATCGATTACTGCTGGATTTTCCCATAAAGCCATTGGATTATTGAAATAGTTAGTTGGTCTACTTGCTGATCCAAATGAAGCACGTATGCGATTGTCCCAAATGGATTCGAAACTTGCACCGGCAGTAATGGATCTCCTTAAGTTTCCGTATTGGCTTTCACCAAACATCATGTTTGGGTTATAGGTACTAATAGCACATTGAAAGCCATCACCACTGATGACTGATTCAGCAATTTTTCTTGGATATGATTCTCCAGTGATCAAAAGTGTATTATTATCTTGAGTACCACCTAAGATTCGACCTTGCACGTCGGCAGCAATTCCAAAAAATTGAGTAGTACTAAGGTTGGTGCTGATATTTTTGTATTGATTTAATTCTTCATTTGTCGTACGAGCAATTCCTCCGTCAGAACAGATATACATAATCGGATCTGTACCCGTATTATCGAAGGTAATTAAATGCTTATCAGAATGAATTCCAAAGGGATTTCGAGGGGAGTTAAATGTATTTCCAACGATTTGTGGTCCATCTTCCAAGGTCCATTCGGCAAATAAAATTCCACCAATGAAAACTCGGTCCTTGTTACGTGGATGTACACCAATTGCGATATCATATAAACCCTGTGCTTGCAATCCAATGTATGTAAATGGAGCAAAGAATTGACTCATTTGTCCAACTTCTTGAGTAAATGATTCTCCAGCATCAGTAGAGCGATATAAGCCTGTAAGAGACCCTCCACCATATGTTCTGCCATCAAATGATACGGTGCCTACAGTAACGATATAGCAGTAATTGTCATCAGAGGCTGCCCAACCAATGGCCGCTCTGCCATTATTTGAAAATCCGGTTAAAGACGTATATGATGAGCCATCATTCGGGGTGGTTGAACGCCAAATAGTATTTCCAATACTTGCAATCACTACACCATTTTTGTTAAATTTTATATCTCTGCAACTGCCACCTCGAACAAGTTTCCAAGTACTCCCCCCATCTTCACTAACTCTTAGTCCGTTAGATGAACCTGCATAGATGTGATTATTAGAAGGATGAGCTGTTAAAACATAAACGTTGCCAAATGTTTTAGTGTTGGCTAATGATGTAAATGTTTGTCCATCAATAGACTTGTATATACCCATACCATTGAATCCAGAACCCTCATCACCATTAGGATTTGATAAAAGTAGTCCATTCTCGCCCGTACCGTAGTATAAATTACCATCGTTGGTCTGTGCCATACTAACAACACCAAAGTTATCATCACCTAAAGTTATTGGAGTCCAACTTCCACCACCATTAGTAGATTTGAATACAGACCCAGAAACACCACCTGTATATAAAATAGATGGATCGTCTTTATCAATCACTAAACAACGTGTTCTTCCACCAATATTATCTGGTCCTCTGAATTCCCATTTGAGGGGCCAATTGGATTTATTTTTAAGCTTACTTTGATTGTTGATGTCTTGCATTACTTCAGACACTTCATCATTAGATACGAAGCCTGTTATTTGATTAGCTCTTATTTTTTGTAAATAAGATTGATATCCATCAATGCCCTGAACTTGCTTTATTCTTGGTGAATAGTTAAGTTCAGAAGGTCCTTGAAGTACTAAAAATGTAACCAAACTCAATGTGATCGCAGCAGTTGCTGCTAGGAATATATTTTTCTTCATGATTATGCTTGCTCGTATAATAGAACACACAAATTTAGCTTTTGATTTTGTTCTATCAAAGAATACTTGACGGTGCTTTTGTAAAAAAAAAATGACTTCTTTTTATCAGGTGCTCTTACCTAAGGTATATTGAGTATAAAAGGACAGAAATAAGGCGTTTTTTGCTTGATACAAAATGGTTAAATTTTTTGGAAAATAATTCATTCGCACCCCATTTTGCCATCGATGTATAGTTAAATACTGAGTCCATTCAATTACAACATGAAGATCGATATGAATACCCGTGGTGTATTTCATTTCATTTATACCTTTTATCCATGAAACTCCTCCAATAATGGAATCTTGATTTGCCATAATATATTCATCTTGCACTATCACTAGGTTTTGTTCTCCGCGTTTATCATAGGATATATAGTAGGGTTTTATTATCCCAAGCATGGGACCCAAAGAAGTACCCCAATACAGACTGGGTGTTTTATTATTTTTTTCACCAATTAAGTATAAAAATGTATAATCCAATCCAATTCCACCTCCTGCATTTATTTTTCCAAAAACATAGGGATTAGGATTTACATATTTATCATTTTTTATTCGGGATTCTTGTGCATGTTTAATAGTGTGTAAATACCCAGATACATGGTGCGATTTTTTTTCATTATTATCGGTTAAATGAGCTTGAACAACAATACCAAATCCATTGGTTGATAGTATACCACCACTGCTAAACTGTGTTGTTTTTGCAAATTGTGCCTGACTAAAAAGTCCCTGAATTAGACCCATAGACAACAACCAAAATTTAGTATAGGGATGTGATACGGCAATCATTTTGATTAGAATAACGAAATTAATTAAATTTATGATAAACTTTGTGCTCAAAACAAAGCCTATGACATCAGATATAGTTTATCTTTCAAACCTGAGAACAAGGTGCACTCATATTCAATCAAACAATCAAATAGAGACCGACGCACCTATAGATAATAATGGATCAGGTAATCTCTTTTCTCCCACAGATTTAGTGGCAACCGCTTTGGCTTCTTGTATGATAACAGTTATGGGGATAAAGGCTAACCAAATGGGCATTTCATTTAAGGATGTAAGTGCTTCAGTAGTAAAAAAAATGGCGGCAAATCCCCGGAGGATTTCATCGGTAAGTGTTGTCTTGACTATTGGCGATATTTGGAATGATCGAGAACGAGAAATAATGGAAAATACAGCTAAATCATGCCCAGTATCAAAGAGTTTGAGTCCCGATCTAGAACAGCATTTATCATTTTGCTATAAATGATCTAGCACTTTTGAGGCTTTAATATTCATGTGTGAATCCACAAATTGTACGATGTTATTTTTTACGAAAATAAGTTGAGGGGATGCATGAGTAATTACTAATTTTTTTTCAATTTTTTGAGATAAATCACGTTGATTTATGACATCAACTAGAATAAACGTAGTTTTAGCATCGATTATATCCCTAATTTTTTCAATTCGACCAAGTGCCATGGAACTGATGGAACATCGATAGCTATGTTTAAATATAAGAACAGGAGCGTCACCTGTCAGTATTTCTTCTACAGTTTCTAATGATGTATTTGACCACATCGCTATTTATACTATTTGCAATATTTCACTATGTACTTTGCTTACGCCTGGGCAAGCATCTCTTGATTTACAAGATGCAAAAACAATACACATTGTTATAATTAAAAGCATAAGTGTTAGGTTATTTTTAGTATTCATTTTAAATTATAATCTAGATTTGATTTTATTTATACGAGATTAATGCAAAGTAACACTATTCTTACAGTATTATCCAATGATGAGGCAAATCGTTTTATGGAAGAATATGGGGATGCAGATATTCCTACACTTTCATTAAAATTTGCAGGAAAAACTTCCTTCCACCTCGGTACAACACTTGAGCTTATGGCTATTTATAGAAAAGCTAAAAAAAAGGCTCCAATCATTTCTAGTTTTCATTTAGCCGTTGATAAAAGAGCCTATGAGCAGTCTACATCTGAGCAATTAGCTAAGCATAAAGCTACATTTATCTCTGGAAATCAGTTACTCGATATTACTGCAGGAATAGGTATAGATAGTATATTTTTGGCATCTAATTTTAAAAATATTGTAGCGATAGAGCAAAATAAAAATCTACATGAATGGGCTTGCTATAATTTAAAAAAATTAGGCATTACGAATATCTCCAGGATCCATGGGAATGCACTAGATTATATATCTACTAAAAAAGTGGACTGGATATACATAGATCCAGATCGAAGAAGCCATCATCGTCGTTCTATAACGCTCGAATATATGGAGCCAAATGTGCTGGAAATCATGCCGTTACTCAAAACTGTCACGGATAAAATTTATCTGAAACTATCACCATTATTTGATATAGCTGAAATCATAAGAAATTTCAAAAATGTAGAGGCAATTCATCTCATTTCTGAAAAAAATGAGATGAAAGAAGTAGGAGTCATATTAAATTGGTCACATCACACAGATCCTCATATTTTTTTAAAGGATGTAGGGGGAAGTTTTATGAGTGATTTTCCATTTGAGATCTACTTAAATCAAAAAAAATATACCGATTATTATGGTTACGGAGATTTTATCCATGTTCCTTTAGCAACAGTTTCTAAATCTTCGTGCTATCATTTTTTCACTCAAAGTCAGAAGATTTTAAAACATACTATTTATCCATTGTTCTTTTCAAATCAATCCTACTTAGATGGTTTTAAAACCTATAAAATAATTGAGCAATGGGGCTATTCTGTGAAAAAGGTTAAAGAATTTTTAACTTCAAACGACTATCAAAAGCTAAATATTATTTTGAAAGGTACTTCAGAAATACCCATTAAATATCACAAAAAGTTGGGAACCACAGATGGAGGTGATGTTTATCTGTTTATCCTAAAATTGAGAAAAAAAAGTGAAATGATACTTAGTCGACTTATTTCTTGAGGCTATTCTTGATATATGCTTCTAAAGCAGCAACCATACTCGGATGTTCTGGGGATGGTGCTGGAATCGTGTTTTTAAGACCAGCTTCTATAAGTGCTAAGTCTGTTGTTTTCCCCCAGCCAGCTATTGCTCTATTTTCTTGCTCAAAATCTGGGAAATTAGCGAAAAGTGAGGAGATTCCTTGAGGACTAAAAAATACTAAAATATCGTAATAAACACTAGCCAAATCAGATAAATCAGAATTCACAGTATGATACATTATTGCTTCAGTGTGATTAATTTCATGGAGTTCCAAGAAATTAGGAATGACCTCATTTCTTATATTAGAGCAGGGGAATAAGTAATTAAGCGCTTTGTGTTTTTTTAGTAATTCTAGGAAAGATGCATTCGTTCCTTTTCCAACAAACATCTTTCTTTTTCGGAGCTGGGTATATTTTTGAATATACAGCGAAACTCCCTCATTTGTACAAAAATATTTCATTGTAGGAGGGATTTCAACTTTCATTTCGTCAACAATCCTAAAGAAATGATCAATAGCATTTCTAGAGTTAAAAATGATAGCATCATGATCAAGTATACGCAACTTTTGTTTACGTAAATCACGAGCATGAACCGATTTGACTTCGATAAATGGATGAAAATCTACCGTTATACCATACTTTTCAGTGAGAATATCGTAAACCGTTTTTTTACCTCCTGGATGAGGTTGAGAAATAAGAATACTTTTAACGCTCAATTTATTTCTTTTTTAAAAAAATTCGATTAATATCTTAACAAACACCATGATAGATACAATTTCGAATGTGCAAAGGTAAACAATTACACTGAAAATTGGATATTGAAAATTACTTAATAGGATTTTAAAAGTTCCAAATATTCGAGCAATTAGATATAAAATGAAGATAATAAATACGATTGTAATTAGTGGACTTGATAATCGAAAATAATATACATCGATAAGCGTAATCCCTCCAATAAGAAATGCAAAAGACTGATTTAAGCCATATTGATAGTCAGTTATCAATAGCACAGATTGCTTGTCCTTGTGTAACCAAAAATAAGTATGATCTAAGACTAATTTTAATATAAATAAACCAATCAAGCTACCATAAATACCAAAGAATAAGAGGGTGCTACGGAATTTGAATTGGCTAAAATACATGGGTAGATATGAAAATATAGTGATACTGAAAATTAGGGTAGAGGTAAAAAAGGAAGCTATTCTAAATTGAAAATTTCCATTGTATTTTTCAGATTTCCATTGAAACTTCTGGATAGGAATTAATGTCAAAAGCTTTATTTGTAAAAACCATTTTGGGTTTAAGATAGAGATAGTGGCAATAAAAAGCAATACTATTAATAGCGAAAATTTTAAGATCGTTGGGATCTCATTTCGCATGATTACTTCACAAAAAAGGGTAGTTAATTTCAAAGTCACAAAGGTGTTACATAAAATTAAAAATAATTAATAATTCCAAAATGAATCTTTGCTGTGTTGAGTTGAAAACCGTTACCTTGTTCCGATCCCAGAGCATAGGCTAGATTTAAAAGGCCCTGCCCAACTTGTAAATTACATATAAATCCTATACCCAATGGCATATCATATAATTCAGATTTTTGAATCAAATCATTTTGGTAAGCACCCATGTTAAAGAAGACCCCAATATGACTATTTTTACTGATTAGATAACGATACTCAATCGTATATCTTAATAATTTACTAGCAAAAAATTCATTTTCGTCAAATCCTTTTAGTGTAGAAAAACCGCCAAAATTGTGTAATTCGCTAAAAAAGATTTGGTCTGAAAATAATCCTTGAAATGCAAGACGTTGATGGATGGTGCTTTTTTTCATAATCGGAATAAAAGATGATATGTCTATGTTAACATCTAATCGGGTATGTTTAATTTTTAAAGTGTCATATAAAGAAATATATTTTCCGATTGTTTGGTCAAAAAATTGCATTTGAGCGATATCATTATTTCGCTGTATGGTTTTTTGTCCAATAGCGATGTCTGTTAGCAGCGAGAACCCTTTTCTTGGGTTAAATATGTGGTCTATTTTTTGATGAAAAATAGCTAATCCATAGTTGTCTATTTGATAGGGATTATTGTCAGGTATTCGTTTCAACGTCCTTATGGCATTCGTATCCACGTTTAGCAAATTGCTATTAATGTTTTGATAATAAAACTGGAGATAATCATTTCCTTTGTTCTGATACCTCACCGCTAACTTGCTGGCAATATTTACAAAAAGGGTATCAAATTTATTGAGTTTCATCTCTCCATTAATACCTATTTTAGTATTTAATAGATAAGGTAACCCCACAGATATGTCTAATTTTTGAGAGTTTTTTAGATAATTTTTCCATTGAAGCTCAAGTTGCTGACCACTTTGAAATAAATTATTTAATCCTATGTTTATTTCTCCAGTAACAAGTAAATCATTTTTGTCCTGATTTGTGCTATTGGGAGCGATACCTACAATCCCATCAAATCGATCTATAACTGCATCATCTAGATGAAGTATAAGTTGTACAATTCCCCTATTAAAGATGGCTTGGCTGGCAGATTTTAGCTGGACAATAGGTAGGTTCTGTAATCGATTATCAATGTTCATGACATCTTGCTCACGATATATCTTACCTGGGATTATGCCTAAATAATTACTGATATATTTTTTAGATACGGAAGCATTTCCAATTATTCTCAATGTGTCATATTTAAATTGTATATAGGGTTCTACTATTAAATCGCACAACAGTGTATCTGTTCGAATTTGGGGTTGAGTCAAGGAGATAGAAACAAAGGGGTATCCATTATTTTCATAATTATATAGGATTTGACTTTGGAGTTTTGAAAAGGCTGCTAAATTCATACAAAGTCCAGATTCATCTTCTGCATATTCTTCAGTTAGATTATGCTTATTTATCTGAATATGGGTATATTTTTTGTTTAAATCAACAAAACAACGAATCGAGTCATTATGAAATATTAAGGTGTCAATTTGAACACCTAAATATCCATCTTCTCGCTGTTTTTCAATGAAGTCGTGCACTTTATTTTTAGCTTCTATAGAATCCAAAACAGCCATGTGAGAAACGGTATTTTGATAATATAAACTCAGCATTACTTTCTGAGCTTTGCATAAAAATGGAGCAAAAAATAAGCTAAAAATGACGATAAGTTTATACACGTTTGCTTACAAAAATAAACGATATTGCAGGACTAAAAATTTTCATGGCTGGAATATATATACACATCCCTTTTTGTAAAAAAGCCTGTTTTTATTGTGATTTTCATTTTTCAGTTTCATTCAAGAAAAAGAAAGAAATTTTAGGGGCTCTTATTCAAGAGGTTATTTCAAGAACTGATTTTTTTAAACCTAAAGAAATAATTCGTACCATTTATTTTGGAGGAGGCACTCCGAGTGTTCTATCGTTGGAAGAATTGGACGATATTATGGCGGCAATTCATTCACACTATACAGTAGCACAAGACGCTGAAATCACATTTGAGTGTAATCCGGATGATTTGAACTTTTCTTTTCTGCAAGGTTTAAAATTTGCAGGTATAAATAGGCTCAGTGTTGGTGTGCAAAGCTTTGATGATGATCATTTAAGCTGGATGAACAGAAGTCATAATGCCCATCAAAGTATACAATGTATTCATGATGCAGCTCAAGTTGGATTTAATGATATTACCATTGATTTGATATATGGTTTACCTCAATTGAGCAATTCGGTTTGGGAAAGTACGGTCAAAAAAGCTTTTGAACTTCCAATTAATCATTTATCAGCATATAGTTTAACACTTGAAGAAAATACGCCTTATTCTAAATTAGTGAAACAGAAAAAGTATCTAAAGCCCTTAGATGATGGTTCTTCAGAACACTATACTATTTTGGTGGAATTATCTCAATCTTTGGGATGGGATCATTATGAAGTATCCTCTTTTTGTAAGAAGGAAAATTACGCTAGGCATAATAAATCCTATTGGGAGGGTATAAAGTATTTGGGGATAGGGCCTTCGGCCCATAGTTACGACCAAGAAAAAAGATACTGGAATGTAAGCAGTAATGATTCTTATCTCGATTTAAGTAGACAAAATGGAGATTATCGCGATTTTGAAGTTTTGACCATTTCAGATCAAATCAATGAAAAACTACTTACTGGTTTAAGAACAAAGTGGGGGGTTAATCAGCAATCTTTTAAATTAAAATACGGATATGATATTTATACTTTATTTGAGAAAGAAATTAACTACTGGGTGTCTATTCAGTGGATGGTAAAGAAAAAAGAAAACATCCGATTAACTGAAGTGGGATTTTTATTTGCTGATCATATTGCAAGTTCAATGTTTGTGGATGTATAATCACTCATCCCAGACATCATCATAGTTTTTTAAATCAATTGAATTCTCATTTTCAATGTTTTCTCCTTTGAGTGTTTGTATAAATTTTCTTTTTTCATTTTTCATCTCATCCTTGATATTATTTTTAACAGAAGTACGATCGTATTTTATTTTTAAATCTTCAGGGGTACCCTCCATTAAAACATAGGCTGTAAGACCTCCATTTTTATTTCGTTCTATTCTTTTTTCTGCTTTTTTAGCAATCCAATTGGCTTTGGTAGCTAATAGCTCAGCCACACTTAGCTCCATGGAGTAGTTCATATAATTCTCAAAGGTATGAGAACCTTCAAGTACTAAATTAAGTGCATTATTTTCAATTTTCATTTTAGGAATGAAAATAGTTTGATCAAAAATTTCTATCGAATTTTTCAATGTTTTAAACGTAACATTTTCTAAATCATCAATTTTTACAAATGTTGAAAGTTCTTTTAATGGCTCATATCCAATAAGAGCCCCGTTATTGATTTCTATATTTGATTTAACATACAGTTTAGGAAGTATAGGTTCAAATTTAGAATCTAATATAATTTTTGTATGAATGGTTCCGTTGAGGTCACCACTAATATTTTGATAGGTAATTTCGTGTTGATAAAAATTATTAAATTGTTTGAATAATTGAAAAATACTAATGTTTTTCAAGTTACTGTTAATGTCTAATAAATAATTTTTTCCCCAAGTTTGGAAAGACACTTTACCCGTTGCATCTCCTCCTAATGCTTTTATTTTCAAGTCAGATATTCGCACTGAATTCTGATCAGAAACCAACAATCCATCGATGCTTTCAGCTTCAAAATCATTAATTTTAAATTGAGATATACTTGTTTTCAGTTCCAATGGAAAGGGCAATATGGGCTTCGGGTTAGAATGATTACTTTCAGCAGACTCTGTACCGAAAAAATCATTAAGATTGAGTTGATTAATAATCAGATCCCCACTCATTTTAGATTGACCATTACCATCAAATAACGAAGGAATATTAGATATAGAACCATTCAAAAGGGCATGGGTATTATTGATATCTACGATACCATTTTGGATAATGAGATTGTTATTTTCTGATGATATTAGAACGTCTATTTTATGAATAGTAAGTGGCGGATCTATTATTTTTCCTTGTATATTTTCAATAGCTATATTCCCTAAATAATTTAAGGAATTAGGGAGTATAGTAGACTGATCTGTAAAGTATGTAAATGATAATGTGCCATTTAGTCCAATACTTCCCTGAGTTACTGAAAAATTGGATTGGTCTGTAAATTTGCTTAAAAATACAGGGTCTAATTTAGCTTTTCCTTTCCATTGAATTTTTGGTTTTAAGAAATCAATCACAGTTATTTTTCCTGAAATATGATTTTTACCACTGGTTGCACTTTGTAAATCACAATTTACAGTTGCTCTATCCAATCGGTTCAAATTGGGAATTAATACATCACCACTTGCCGTCAAATTCCGAATTCCAATTTTATTTTCTTTGAGTGTCAGGTTTGCTTTATCTAAACCATAGTGAAGGCCTAGAGATAATGAGCTATCGATATGAGTACTCCCTCGAATGTACCCTTGTATTGTCATGTTTCCAGTTAAGTCATAGGCTCCAAGGGATGCAATCATAGACGGCGGTAATAATTGGATCAATTGTTGTGCTCCAGTTTCCGCATTTTTAAATGAAATATCAATGCGATTATGGTCTGCGTACTGTATTTTTCCTTGACTTGAAAGTTTGATGCCATCAATAATGACCTCACTTGGGGACACTTCTATTTTCTTTTTTTCATCATCAATAGTTATCGTTGTTTTTAAAACAAAATCTCTTTTATCAACATACATATCATCATCAACAGAAATAACCCCTTTCTCTAATTTTGAGTTGATATCCAAATAAGTCAATTGATTAGAATACTTTATCTTGATTTCTGACGAAGGGGAGTATCCTGAAATTTTTGAGTTATTTGGTGAATTTGCATACACTAGATTACAGTGCTCTAATTTCAATTTTTCAATTTCAAAATTGACTTCAGTTTTATCTTTTTCGTTGGTAGGTTTGAAAATATCATAATTAGTGTTTGTTGCAAGGTCAGCTATTCGGATGGTGCCTTCTCGAACAATTATTTCGTCAATGACATATTCTCCTTGGTACAATTGATAGATATTTAGAAATAAATTTATTTCTTTAGCTTGTAATAGCTTGGAATTAAAATAAGGGGTACTCTCATCAATGTTAATTTGGGTAAACTTAATCCCAAGTTTGGGGAAGTCTCTAAATCCCGATACCGAAATCTTATCCACACTCACTTTTACTTGAAGCGATTTATTGATTTCTGATAGTATAATTGGTTGAATATTTTTCTGAAAGTAAAAAAATAACCCAGCCACACACAAGCTAATGCTCAAGAATATTAAGGCAATTATTTTTACTACTTTATTCACGCTGATATAATCGACAAATTAATTAATAATTAAGGTAAATTTATTTAACGAATTAACATTATAATTTGATGTGTCCTAAGTGAAATAATAACCGCAAAGGAGCGTCTGAATATAAATGCATAAATTTGTATCTAACAATCTTAACTAATTTATTAGGAATGCGTTTGTATATTGGTTTAAAAAGAAACCGCCAATTTTTTATATGGTGTGTTTTGTTTCTTTTATTGCATACAAAAATCTCTGCTCAAACCATAGACGCAGGTAAGGATACGGCTATTTGTATTGGAGATAGCATTAAATTGGGCGGTAAACCAATAGTGGCATCTGGAACACCATCCAGTTATAGCTGGACTTCTGCCGCATCATCTACAGCTTTTTCAACAGATTCAACGCCAACGGTTAGCCCAACTCAAACTACAAAATATTATTTAGATGTCACCTATTCGTCTGTAATTATTAGGGACTCTGTTACCATAAGCATACTGAATTTAAACGCTAAATTTGGATTATCAAATGACACCATTTGTTCCGGAACTACTGTTTCGTTTTCTGATTCTACGCGGTTTGCTAGTTCAGGTGCAATTTTTTCATGGAATTTTGGTACAACGGGTGCCAATTCTACCAATAAAAATCCTTCACATACGTTTACAACTTCTACACTAGGCTCTGGAAATACCTCGCGTATAGTTACACTTACAGTAACAGATTCCAGTTGCGTATCAGTATTTATAGATACAATCGTGGTCAAAGATTTACCATCGATCACCCATTATGATTATGGAGCGGGAATTAACGGTACGACTGATTATACCAATTGTGTAGGGTATGGTAATTATACACTAACACTGGAAAATTTTTCTACCACAACAAGTACTAATAGTACATATACAATTAATTGGGGAGATGGATCATCATCTACTTTAACCCCATCTAATTATGGTTATCAAGGAACAACGTCACATACCTACACATCACAGGGCTATTTTTATTTAAACTACAGTGTAACGGGAAGCAATGGGTGTGTTGATTCAATTATTGATACCGTTTTTCATGGGAGTAATCCTGTGATTGGAATCACAAATCCTGGGAATACAACGGGCTGCTCGCCCTATACTTTATCGTTCAGAATTAATTATCGGGATACTTCTGGTGCAGCTAATTTCCCAGGGACTAAGTATACTATCAGATCAAATTACCCAGGTTTTGTTGATTCGGTATACTTTCATCCGAGTGTGGGTATGCCAGATAGTACGTTTACATTCACTTTTGTAGAGAATTCTTGTGGATATACCGCAAATACTATTGCAAATGGCTTTTATGTTGAGGTCATTGCATCGAATCAATGTGCTTCAGCGTATTCCAGTGCCTATCCTATTCATATCAACAAAGGAGCAAATGCACGGTTTACCAACTCGCCAGATCCTAAGATTTGTCAAGGAGATACAATGTCTTTATCTGGGTCGGATTCTACTGGAATATCCATAAATTCGGGTAGTCCTAATTTGGGATGTTCAGAATCATTAAAGAAATTTTGGACAATTACCCCCATGACGGGTGTTAATGTCACTTCAGGTGCATTAGGACGTAATATTTCGAGATCCAGGTACTATGGTACTAAAGATATTAAACTAAGATTTGATTCAGCAGGAACATTTACCATAAAATATTTTTTAGCTAATTATTGTGGCGTAGATTCTTTTTCCAAAACGATATGTGTCGTTCCTAAACCTAATTCTTCTTATCGATTATCAAATACCTTTTTGTGTAATCCAGACACAATGCAAATCATCAATACCTCTCCCTCAGTAAATTCCTGTGATACGGCATTTTATAGATGGAGTATTCAGGGGATTGATAACAATTGTTCTCCTTCTTCGCCCTATTGGAAATTTGTGGATAGCACCACTTCAACATCAAAAAGCCCCTCAATTCATTTTTTAAGTGCGGGTATTTACAAAATAACATTATACGACAGTAGCTATTGCGGACTAGATTCCCTGTCTAAACTAGATACCGTAGCCACTAGGCCAGAGATTTATTTTAATGTTACGGCAGATTCGATTTGTGCGAATAGTCCATTATCAATAGATACGATTTCGATTAAAAATTGCTATGATCCAACTGCAACGTATTTATGGACCTATTCGGGCGGCTCCATCCAATCACCTACTACAGCCAATCCTGGTAGTTTCAGTTCGGATTCTATTGGACGATTTGTAATATCTTTAAAGGTAACCAATCGGTGCTCTGATACCACGTATTATGATACCATTACGGTACTGGCTAATCCTGTGATTAGCTTTACCAGTTTATCTCCAGTTTGTGTGGATGCAGATTCTTTTATTTTAAATAATGCAACTCCAGTTGGAGGTATATACTCTTCAAATTCGAATTATATCGTATCCAATGTTTTTTATCCATCCATCGCAGGTGTAGGTACACATAAAATATACTACATATTTACAGATTCATTGACATGTTCTTCAATGGATTCTACTACTATAATTGTTCACCCATTACCTAATCCCAATGCAGGAAATGATACCCTTATTTGTCTTTATGATTCAATAGACCTAAACCCTAAAATTGAGTCAAACCATACGTATTCATGGTATATTGGATCTACTTTCTTCTCGAATCAAACCAACGTTCGGATTTCTCCTCAAGTAACAACACAATACATTCTTTTAGATTCTAATACTATTACAGGATGCATCAATTATGACACGGTAAGCGTTACGGTGAATGCTTTACCTCCTGCCAATGCAGGTACAGATACCTCTATTTGTTTGAATGATTCCATTCAATTAGGTAGCTATGTTGCTGGGTATAATTATCAATGGACAAGTAATCCTACTGGGTATAATTCTTCCAAAGCTCAACCCTATGTATCACCTAAAGCAAACACGACGTATTTTTTAAGTGTAAATGCAGCTTATCAATGCTATAATTACGATACAGTAACGATTACGGTAGATACTCTACCTCGTGCTTTTGTGGGTAATACAGATACCATTTGTGCTTATGATAGTATTCAGATTGGAGGATCTAGTATCATTGGAAACTCGTATGTATGGACTAGTACTCCTATTTCTGCTTTAGATTCTATTGCTAATCCTGTAGTTTATCCCTTATTTTCAACAACCTATTATTTACAAGAAACAATTGATGTTACTGGATGTAAAGCCATGGACAGTGTGACGATTGTTGTAAATCAATTGCCGAATGTAGTTACTACCGATGCTACATTATGTTTGAATGATACGGTAATCTTATCTGTTACTCCCTCTAATTTGGTTTCTTACATTTGGTCACCAAGTTCGAGTCTTTCTAATTCAACGAGCTCATCTACTCTGGCTTATCCCACTCAAAATACTACATATATTGTATCTGCTACGGACAGTTTTGGTTGTGTGGGTATTGACACTTCTGTGGTTTCAGTGTATGCCTTTCCTTCAACTTCATTCAGTATAGATACGGGCAGTTGTGGTGCGTTTAGTTTATTGGTAGACAACCATACGGACTCGTTATCGAAGTATGGTCATGGATATAAGTGGGTAGTAAGCCCAAGTACGGGAGTGAGTTTAAATGACACGTTGTATGAGCCGAGCATTGTATTTCCGATTAATAGGAGTAGTAGTGCGATAAGTTATCGATTGCTATTAACGAGTACTTCCAATCAGGGATGTGAAGATAAGGATACGCAGTATACGGTAGTCTATCCGAAGCCACTGGCGAAGTATAGTTTTAGTTTACCGGACAGTTGTAGTCCAGACACGGCGTATTTTACGAACCTATCGGATCCGTATAATTCAGAGGGTATAGGAACGATGGGATTTGTATGGGACTTTGGGTCAGTACAGCGAGATCCTAAGAAGCGGTATACCAACACAGGATTGGTAGACAGTTTATATGCTGTAGAGTTGATATCAGAGAGCATGCATGGGTGTAGGGATACGTTTGTAGACACGGTGGTTATCCATCCGGATACGAAGGCAGATTTTGCACCGATATTGACATCGGGATGTGCTCCATTGGTATTGGATTCGGCATTGATAAATTTGAGGCAGTATGTCAATGCTAACGATGGGTATAGTTGGACGATATGGGGGTCGGATTCCTCGACGGTATTGAGTAGTTTTAGTGGTACAGGCTTTAATAGTTATACGATGAGTAGTGATGGGGATACGGTGTATGTCCGTTTGATTACGAGTAATAATTATGGATGTAGCAATGATACATTGGTACGAAGATTTGTCACGATCAAGGATCCTGTGGCGGACTTTAGTATGTCTGACACGACGGGATGTGGGGATACGCAGATTAGTTTTCGAGATGCTAGTACACCAAGTGGATTGAGTTTACGATGGGATTTTGGAGATGGCGACACGAGTAGTCAGAGCAACCCGGTGCATACCTTTACGAACAGTTCCAATACCCAAGATTCGATTTACACAATCAGGCTGATAGTAACGGCAGGCTCAGGGTGCTCCGATACGATAAGTAAGGATATAAAGTTGTATCCACTTCCTTTAGCGGGTTATGGATTAAGTAGCAGTAGCACGTGTGCACCAGCAACGTTAAGTACGAGCAATACGAGTATATATAAGGGGAGTAGTTTTAGTTCACAGTGGAGTTCGAGTCATGGTTCTGTACAGATCAATACAACCAGTAGTAGCGCACCGAGTTTAGTATTTCCAGACAATGATAGTGAGGTAGACACGACCTATATCATTCAGTTATTAGTCACATCGGTAGATGGATGTAAGGATTCCATAACCGATAGTGTAGAGGTGTATTCACGACCCAACGCGAGTTTCAGTATAGATACGGGCAGTTGTGGTGCGTTTAGTTTATTGGTAGACAACCATACGGACTCGTTATCGAAGTATGGTCATGGATATAAGTGGGTAGTAAGCCCAAGTACGGGAGTGAGTTTAAATG